>MLJW01000033.1_pt1 | contig 201028 bp, 162 predicted proteins | sample 888231 | NCBI WGS metagenome assembly MLJW01 (sample SAMN05788063, study PRJNA343431) | mine drainage metagenome | isolation source: sample collected from the inflow into an acid mine drainage treatment plant... | place: Germany: Lusatia, lignite mining district | reverse complement strand
ATCCCAGTTGAGTTGTTCACAAAGCTCCCTCCAGTTCCCGGCCACCCTTACGGGTAAAGGCAGGCCGGGAACTCCGGGAGCTTGATGAACAACTCAACTCTCTGTCCACCAAATCGAGGCAATCACAGGCAGGACCGTGCCGGCATCGGGACCTCAAGACGGCCACCCGTACGAACCCACCGGACTTACTGGCGGTCGGGTCGCCACCCCGTAGCTCTGCCAATCGAGCGAAAATTGGCCCTTCGACCGCTGTCGCCACTCAGCTCGATCAAGCGAAATCAGTTATCTCGTGACGGGGAAAAATCTGGCTGGGCAGTCCATTTCCACAACATACCACCCCAAACCCCGGCCTCGGGTTCACGACAGGAATGAATCCCCCGGCCCCGGCAACTCAAGCGCCCTTCGTTCCCTTCGTTTTCTGTTCAATTCATTCCGTCCTCCAAATCCGCTCCGGACGCTCATCTACTTCACCGCCTTCAGCTGACAGAAAATCGACCGCCATCGACCTGACCAATTTTGACGGACCGGCATCCGGTAATTCGGATACTTGACTCGGCGCCGTTAACTTTCCGGTTAACACCCTCAAAAGCCGGCAGTAGATGGAATCGGGCGGTTGAGTCACCTCGACGACGAAAAGGACTACCTTCACCGCAATCCACAGAAGGGAAAGACATCATGAGCGACATCGAAAAATTCATTCAGGAGCGGAAAGCCAAGAGCCCCAAGGCGTGGGCCGGCTTTGAGCAGAAATACCGCAAGTACGCCATCGGCATGCTGCTGGCCGAGTACCGTGAACAATCCGGCCTGTCGCTCGGGGAATTCGCCAAGAAGGTGAAGATGGAAAAATCGGCACTCTCCCGTTTGGAAAACCACGGCGAGGACGTTCGACTTTCCACGATCACCCGCTACGTCGAAGCCATTGGGCGTCCGATAGAGCTGAAGATTTATCCCACGGCAAAGGGCCGCTCCAAGGCCTCAGGAACCCGGATCGAGCTGCAGAGCGCGTGAAGTGGGACCTCTCGGGAGCCCAAACCAACCGCGCGACTGGAGCTACTCTGAGGCCTTTGATGCGTGCTGACGAACTAGGGAAGAATGCGCAGGCCTTGCGCAATGCTCAGCGATACGAAGAAGGAGTCCCCACCTGGATGAATTTGAGTGGCCCCTGACAGGTTAGCCGGCAAACAGCACTCTCGCGAACCGCGGAGCAACGGTGATTACGCCGCTGAGTCAGTCTGTCTGCGCGTCTGGCTCCGTAGTCGGATCAGGCATGATTTCCTCGATTCGGTCTGCTGCAATATCTTCGCGCAGCAAGTCGAGGTGCTTGGCCAGGACGGCGTTGAACGCAGTGTTTTTCGGGCCCATGTTCGCACCCACCTCGTCCTGCTTGTTTCGGTAGAGAAGGACAAAGAGATCTCCCTCCGCGACCACCAGCAGGTAAAGGATGCGGCGCGGGCCTTGCTTCGTGGTGGCGTAAGCCTTGAGCAGCCGAGTGCCCTTGGGGAGCCCCTGGCCGGCGATGGTTTCGGTCAAACAAATACGCGCCCCGGCGATCAGCGCCGCTTTGTCGGTCGGTGGAATTGCCTTCCCAAACTCCCGCTTGCGGATGCGCTCGGCGATGAACAGCGCCACGGGTCAGGCTCTCCGCGATTTTTTCTGCCTCCAGAGCGCACCGATCTCGTCAATCTTGGCTTGGGTGGCGGCATCCACCCCGATCTCGATGGCCTGCGGGCCGGCGGTCAACTCGAACGGGATGCTGCGGGTCTGCACAACCTTGGTGAGGAAAAGTCGCACGGCCGAAGGCACGTCCAGACCGATTTCGCGAAGTACGCCATCGGCTTCGGACCGAAGGCCTTCCTCCACCCTGATTTGTAGTGTTTTTGCCATGATTATGATTACTTCTGTCACGACAATACTTGCATTGGTGTGGCGGTCAAGTCGTCACCTACGCCCATTGTGTGGCGCGTGAACAACGGGTCTCCCGCAATTACTAGTCTCGGTGCCCTCTGCTCGTCCGGCGTAGCCTTGGCAAAGGCGGATGCCCCGGTCGTTCAACAGCGGTCTTGGGATCCACGACAAGGCATCCCGGCCCCGCCAACCCAAACGTCCTTCGTTCCCTTCGTTGCCTTCTGTTCAATTCATTCCGTCCGTCGTCCACGCTGGCTCGGTTCGAGTCTGTAAACCCGAAAGTGCCGGATCCTGAGGTGGCTCCAGACGGTGCGGAAGGCGAACCAGCCGCTGGTGTACGGCTCAGGGTCTTCGTAGGCGAAGAGTCGCTTGCCGTTGCGGTAATACTCGATCGTGCCACCCGCGGCGAGGAGCGCGATCTGCTGCGGGACGTTCGGCTTCAGAAGATCCTCCGGCGCCGTGAGGTCGTGCTCGGGCAGCAGGGGCCGGTCCCCGCGGCGGCCCACGTAGCGGCGGAATCGCGTAGTCGTGTTGTAATTACCGCCTAGGCCGACGTAGTAGCAGCGCAGGACGTCGTAGTCGGCGAACTTCCCGCTGCGCCGCGAGGCGAAGAGATCACCGGGCGTGCGCGAATCGCGCGCCATCCAAAAGCAGTTCAGGTCGCTGACGCGGTCGTTGGGGCCGCCCGCCTTCACCGCGGTCGCCTCGTAGGTGATCAGGATCGGTCCGCCGAACGGTTTTCGAAACCACAGCGAGCAGCCGCGCGGCACGTCGATGTCGAGCACGCCCCCAGCAGCCGTCACCGATCCGCCCTTCTCGAGCTCCGCCGTCCAGTGAGCCAAACCGTGATTGAACTCATCCGACGCAAGGACGCCGACCACCGCGAACCGAGCGTCAGGGGAAACAGGAAGGCTATTCGCCCGCGCGAAACAAACGATCCACAGAATGCCAAAGCCGATCCATACCTGTTTGAACAGAAGGAAACGAAGGGAACGAAGAGGTCTTTGAAGCCCTGGCATCAGAGGAAATTGCGATGGTCTCGAATGAAGCGATTTCGGATCCAGGGATACAGTTCTGCAACCCGGACTCCGCCTGCCCCAAGCTCTTCGTTACCTTCGTTGCCTTCTGTTCAATACTTCACTTCGCCTTCGCGACCTCGACAGCGAAGACTTGGGTGGGGCCGAACATGTTGGAGCGGAAGATCACCCACTTGCCGTCCGGCGAGAACCGCACGTTGGGTTCGAGATGATACTGGTGGCGGCTCATATTCACGAGTTTCTCGGCCACCAGCCGGCCCGGATGGATGAGCTCGGCGGAGTCTGGCGCCTTGATGCCCGCGACGTCCGGCACCTTGCGGGGACGGAACAGGTAGAGCCACTTGCCGTCCGGCGCGTGCGCGACCATGTCGCTGTCGCCGCCGTCGCCCGCGAACATCGTTCCGTCGGGCGACACGTTGTAGTGCACGGACCACTCGTTGCGGTGCAGCGCATACCAAGTGCGGCGGCCCGTCTCGAGGTTGTATCCTGCCAGCCAGAACACCTCGCCGCGCGGGGTCTGAAGATCGTACCAGATGTTCTTCCCGTCGGGACTGAAGAATTCATGCCCCCAGATTTCCATGTTCATCCGGCGCGTGTGCACCTTGTGCAGGTGGGTGCCGTCGGTGTGGATCGTCCAGAGGCGGTTCACCTCGTGCCAGGGCCCCTCGTGGCAGAACATGATGAGGTTGGGATCCGTCGGCGAGAACTGGACATGGTTGAGCCACTCCTTCTGGCGGAGGATCACGTTCACCTTCCCGGTGGCGATGTTGAGCGTGAACAGCTCCATGGGAGGCTCAGAGCGCACGCGCTCGAGCTGCTGGTGCAGGCGGTACTCCTTGGCCGTGGCGAACGACATCGGGCGGCCGTCGGGCCAGCGGGCCGTGTATTCGGGGCCCGGATGCTCGGGCTCCTGGCTGTGCACGACGCCGCGCTGCCAGCCGAGGTCCTGGCTCGCCGAGATCGTGCCGGCCAGCAGCGTCTCGTCCGCGTTCACCGCGGACACGCCGCCGCGGTCGAGCACCGCGACCTGCCGGGTCGCCTTCGTCTCCATGTTGGTGGCGTAGACCCAGGTCTTCCCGTCCTTCCACTGGGAGTAGTAAACGTCCCCGGTCTTGTGCCCAACCATGATCACCCGGAAACGTCCCTCCACGAGTGGCTCCACCTTCCGGGTTTCCAAATTGATCGTCGAAATGCCGTCGTGGGTGGTCACCACCATCAGCTTCCCGTCCGGGGAGTAGGCATTGAGGTTGAAGTAAAGGCTTTCCGTGCCCGGTTGATCGGACAGGCGGATGATGCGGTGGCCGGTGTCGGGGTCGATCCACTCGCGCGGCGGCTCGGTCGTGGCAAACAGGGAGGTTCCCAACACGGCGGCCAGGACGGGCAACAGGAGGTATTTCATGGGGAGGTAGGGATTAGATAGGCCAAGTGGGTCCACGGAAACAACGCGTTGTTCAGACCGTCCGAATCTTTCTCCGTTTGCCGTCCCAGGGCGTACCCTGATGCTGGAGGGCTTCTAGCACCCTCCCCCCGATGCCCAAGACCCGTTACGCCTTCGTCGGAACCGGCGGCCGCGCCATCAGCTTCATCGAACCGCTCGTCACAACCTACCGTGAGGCGAACGAATTGGTCGCACTGTGCGACCTCAGCCCGGCGCGGATGGCCTATTACAACGGCCTGATGGCTTCGGCGTGGGGCTCCGCCCCGGTGCCCGCCTACCCCCACGACCGTTTCGACGAGATGCTGCGCGCCACCCGGCCGAACGTGGTGTTCGTCTGCACCACCGACGCGACCCACCACGAGTACATCGTCCGGGCGCTGCGCGCCGGCTGCGACGTCATCACCGAGAAGCCGCTCACGATCGACGCGGACAAGTGCCGGTCGATCCTCGACGCCGTCCGCGAGACCGGCCGGCGCGTGCGCGTGGCCTTCAACTATCGCTGGGCCCCCTTCCGCACGAAGGTCAAGGAGCTGCTCGCCGCCGGCACCATCGGTCGGGTGCATTCGGTCAATCTCGAGTACCTGCTCGATACGAATCACGGTGCCGACTACTTCCGCCGCTGGCACGCCCAGGCGGACGTCTCCGGCACTTTGCTCGTGCACAAGAGCACGCACCATTTCGACTTGGTGAACTGGTGGCTCGACGCCATCCCGAGCCAGGTCTTCGCGTTCGGCGACCTCGTGTTCTACGGGAAGAAGAACGCCGAGGCCCGTGGAGACGGCGTCCTCGCCGCATATCCCCGCTACACGGGTCACCCCGAGGCGAAGAGCGATCCCTTCTATCTCGACCTCGAGGAATCCGAGCCCTTCCGCAAGCTCTACCTCGCGGGCGAAGCCGACTCGGGCTACGTGCGAGACCGCAACGTCTTCCGCGACGACATCACGATTTTCGACCAGATGTCGCTCAACGTCCGCTACCGCACCGGGCAGGTCCTGACGTACTCGCTCACCTGCTACAGCCCGCGCGAGGGCATGCGCGTCTGCTTCAACGGCGACCGCGGCCGCCTCGAGTATCACGAATTCATCGGCACCCACATGAACCGCGCCGTGCGGCCAGGGGATTTCAAGCTCGACGAGAAACCTGGCGCCGAGGCCGAGGGCGAGTGGATCCGCGTGTATCCGCACTTCAAGAACAGCTACCTCGTCCCGGTGGACGCCCAGCACGGCCCCCACGGCGGCGCGGACGAAATTCTCTGCCGCTCATTCTACGACCCGACCTCGCCCTCGACCGACCCACTCGGCCGCTTCGCCGGCCACGAACAGGGCGCCGCGTCCATCCTCGTGGGCATCTCCGGCGTCGAGTCCATCCGCCGCAACCAGCCCGTGAATCTACTCGACCTCGTGCCGCTTAGGCCCGAGGCGACCCGGCTCAGCGAGCTGGTGTGAGCAGAAGTCGGAGGGCAGAAGTCAGGGGGGAGGAGTTAGGAGCTAGAATCTAGGAGACTTCAGAATTTGCAGTGCGGAACCTCGGTTCCGCTTTGGCTTTCGGAATCCGAAAGCCACCGGGCATAGTCTGCGCGCCAAGCGCAACGGAGCCCGGTCCGGACGCGAGCCTCTGGACATTGATCTGCCGACGTACCGAGCGGAATTAGCCGGGAGGCCCAGCCTCCCGCGCAGGGCGGAAGCCCCATTCGACAGGCTCAGGGCCTTCGGGTGATTCCACATTCCATAATGATCCGCGATCCACCGAATGCAGAGGTCCGTCCTCCAAATTCAATCCAGTCTCCCTAACCTCTGATCTCAGCCTTCCGACATCCGACATCCGACTTCTTCGAGGCGGCATTCTCCCCTGCCCCGATTCGCGGTTTGCCTTTTGCACATCTGTTATAACATTGGTTTTGTGATCATCGAAACCAAGTCGCGTAAGATCGGAAACTCCATTGGGACGATTCTGCCCAAGGAGGTGACGGCCCGGCTGAATATTGAGGAAGGTTCGACGCTGTACCTCACGGAGGCCCCCGATGGCGTCCGGATCACCGCCCACAATCCGGAGTTCGCCAAGAAGATGAAAGCGGCAGAAAGCATTGGCCGCCGCTACCGCAACGCGCTTCGCGAGCTGGCCAAGTGATGGGCGCCAGCCAACAAGAAGAACGGCAGCCTGCTATCGACTGCCGTCTCTCTTTATTATGTGAGCTTACGGAAGCGAGGCAAAGCCCCGCCCTACAATGGCCCTAAACTGATTACAGGTCCAAGTATCACAGCACCACCCGAACTCATGACTATATAGGAATACGGCAGCACCAAGGAGGTATAATACGTATCACCATAAGCCGGAGGCCCCCCATAGTAACCGGGGCTCCCAAAACCCGCACCGTACACAGTTGCCAGCGCAACTGCATTAGCAACCTTATCCCCACTCACAAACTTCGTCGCGACATCCGACTGGCGCATCAAGATATACGACCCGGTTTTGGCACCTAAATTACCAACCAACGTCGGATTATAGATAACATCTATACTGATAATAGTACCACTTCCATCATCCATCTTGGTCGCATATATTTTATACGAGAACGTAAGATTTGCGACACCCGGAATTCCAACGGTAATATTATCAATAGCCAGGTTGGTACCCATTAGAGAGCTTCCATTCACCACCTCGGTGACAACCGCAGGACTGACAACCAGAGAAATCGATGACTCAGAGTAACCTGACACCAAGGCGACATAGTGCGCGACATCAACCTCCACCCTACCATCAAGAACCTGCCCTCTTACAGTGCGGGCCGAGAGCAAGACAAAGCCTAAAGAAAGAATCGTCAACAAGGTCCCGGTTTTCATGATCCTCCTTTCGGCAAGAGATTTATGTATCCACTGTAGCCACCAAGGTCGAAAACCGACAACGTGCTACGTTGGCCACCATACTTAACGGTTAGGTAGGCCCCGTCATACGGTACCTTCAACTCTCCCGCGCTATGGGCAAACGTGAACCTGACCGGTTCTCCCTCTGCGAGTGTAACCACTATCTGCTGCTCCACGGCACCAAAACCATAATTTCTGGCATATAGCGTCGGCCCCAGCGCTTCCTTCAGCAGGCCGATGCGATTCTTCCCCACGACCGAAGTAAAACCTTGATACAGCTTCTTCTCCAGTTCCTGACCCTCCTCAGGATAAGCGGGCACTGAAATGATACATTCATTGGGGTTTACCACTTTTACGCTCGCGATTGAGGCTTCGTAACAAGACCGCTCCACGCTCACAGCGACGTAAACCTTCAGCAGGCCCCGCACCTCTTCTTTCGTAAGGCCGAGTTCGGAGTGGCCTCTGATCGCCAATAGCAAATCATCAGACTCTTGAGAATGCCCCGGCCGCTCCATTACTTGCGCGCCATCTCCATGTTTCGAAACAGCCCTCGACGAGAAGACCGATGAGGAAACCGAGATATCCCCGACCGTCTGCCCTCTTTGCGGCACCTGAAGACCGACAGTTCGACTGCGGGCCATCGGCCGATTCTTATAGGTATAGCGATAAGCTACTATACCTGCAAGCAGCAGCACGAGCGCCACTGCGGCGAGATATGATTGGCGTCTAATATTCATTATCTATTAACAGCGCCAAAGGCGCCTTGCTGGTTTATGTTCCTTTTCCACACAGGAACGGTGTTTATGACTACCTCATGGCACTAGTCACTAGGCAGACAAAATTTCCAAATACCATTTCCCCAATTGATATAGCATTAACCCGGTTATTGCGCGGAAGACCTCAACATCATCCCCTCACGGCACCACGTAGACTTCAACCAAGGCAACGCCGGTAGTGCCACCCAGGCCGCTGACCTGGGCGGTGTAGATGCCCGGCTTGAGGGTCACGAGGATCGCGCAATCGGGCGAGCCAGCGGGGAAATTGGCGAGGCCCACCTTGGGCGATACGGTTGCGACGGTCGCCGCGTTGGCGGCGGTGCTCCAGCCGACGTTTTCGGCGATCTTGGTGGTGCCGCTGAACAGTTCGAGGCGGGGCTGTGCCAGCGTGCCGGTGACCCCGTACTGGTTCAATGCCGGCCCGCTCGCGCGGATGATCAGCTCCCGCGGCTTGGTGCCCGAAATGATGATACCCGGCACCAGGATCTTATCCCCGGTCCCGACCATCGCGCGGCACGAGAGCGCCGTGAGGGGCGCCGCATTGCCGCCAAGTTCATAGAGCTCAACCAAGGACGTGCCCCCGGTGCCGTCCGCCCCGCGCACCACGACCGTGTACGCCTGGCCGGCGCTCACCGTGACGATCATCGCGGAGTCCGCCGAGCCCACCGGGAACGCTGGAAGCCCCACCTTCAGAAAGGCAGCCTGCAAGGCCGCGGTCGCGTCGGCGGTCCCGCTGCTCCAACCGACGTTCGTCGCTACGGTCGCATCGACGCCCACCCGGTGAAGCTCCATCTTCGGCTGCGCGAGCGTGTCGGTGATCCCGTACTGCGCGAGCGCCGGACCGCTGGCGCGCACGACCACCTGCTGGGAACCCGTCCCGCCGACGATGAACGCAGGGATCAGCACGTCGCTCCCGTTGCCGACCACGGCGCGACACGACAACGCCGAGAGGCGGGCGTCGCTGTTGGGCGTCGGATAACTCACCGCGAGCAGCGCGTTGGAGCTCGTCACGTTGCCGGCGCTGTCAGTGACCGTGACCGTGTAGGCGCCCGCGTTCGCGGCGGCCACGGACGCTATCGTGTAGCTCGAACCCGTGGCGCCTGGGATGTCGGTACCATTGAAATGCCACTGGTACGACAGCGTGCCCGTCCCCGTGGCGGTGACCGAGAAGGTGTAGGAAGTGCCAGCGTCCACATCCTGCGACTCGGGCTGGACCGAGATGGCCGGCCCGGCAGGCGCGCTGACCGACAACACCGCGGGCTGACTTTGGAAGGCGGCGACACTGTTGGCGACGACGACTGAATACGCCGCCGCATCGCCCGCGGTCGTCGACGAGATTGTGTAACTGCTGCCCGTCGCACCCGCGATGTTCACGCCATTCCGACGCCACTGGTAGGTCGGCGCGGGCGTGCCCGAAGCCGAGACCGAAAAGGTCGCGGAGCTGCCCGCCGTCACCGAGACATCGGAGGGCGGAAGCGTGATGGACGGTGCGACGTTCGTGGTCGTCGCGGCCACCTTGCAGCCCCACACCGACACGCCGTCGGAGGACAGCGCGGAGAACGACTCCACCCAGACCTGGTTGTCGTCGTCCCAGTCCTGCACCACGACGCCCTTGTAGGTGACGCCGCCGAGCACGAGCGTGATGAAGTGGTCTCCCGACAGCGCCCAGGTGCCGGACACCGAGCCGCTCACGGAGCCGTCAGCGTTGAGCGTCGCGAGCGTCGAGTTGTTGACGGTGGCGGAGATGGCCTTGCCGTGGTTGATGAAGCGATACGTGCCGGGGACCAGGGACGGATCAGTCGTCGCGATCGTCTCGCCCGCAAAACGCTGCGGCGAGGCGACGAACCAGCCGTCCTCGTTGAGATAGAGCTGATAGGCGCGGACCTCGTGGTACTCGCCCTTCCCGACGAACCGCGTATGGATGACGAGGATATACCTGCCGAGCTGGGGATCCCGGTAAATCGAGCAGCCGCCGGGCGAGACATAACCCTGCGAGGCGGTGGTGGGCTCCCCGTCGACGTGGAGGAACTGGTAGTTGCCCATCAACTTCACGCCGTAGGGGGCGATGGTCGCGTCATCGAACGCGAAATTGCCCTTCACGTTGGTGAGGTCGTTGCCCGCGGCGTCGACATAGGGACCGTCGGGCGCGCGGGAGCGGCCCACGCGGATGTTGTAGCCGCCGGCGGCGTCGAGTCCGCCGAAGGTCATGAAGAGGTAGTAGTACTGGGTCTCCGGGCTGTAGATGATGTAGGGTCCCTCGATGCGGGAGCTGTTGCCGCCGATGAGCTTCTTGCCGTAGCCGCCCTGGTTGGGCAGCGGCTGGCCGATCGTCGGCGAACCCGGGGTCGAATCGAGCTGAAGGATGAAGATGCCGCCGGAAAACGATCCGTACACCATCCACAGCTTGCCGTCGGCGTCGTAGAAGACCGAGGGGTCGACCACGTTGGGGTTCACATTGACGTCGTACACCGAGCCGGTCGGGCTGATGCCGGACATGCCCGACTTCAGCAGGATGCCGACGTTCGCGTAGGGACCCGTGACCGCGTCGGCCTTCGCGAGGCCCAGGGCGCTGAGCGGCGAGCTGCCCTGGCACGCGCAATAGTAGTAGTAGTATTTTCCGTCGCCCAATTTGATGACGTCGGGCCCCCAGAAGGTGGTGGTCTGCGCCCAGGCCAGCGCGTCCGCGAACTCGGTCTGGGGATCCTGGTTTCGTATGAGGGAATTCGGATACGTCGGCGCCGTCGTGATCTGCGTCCAATGCATCAGGTCGGCCGTGCTGGCCGAGGCCATGTGCGATCCGAACACGTAGTACGTCGATCCGTCGCGCACCACGGAGGGATCGTGCACGCTCACGTTGCTGAACGTCGGCGAGGCGGAGGCCGGGGAGACGAGAAACGCGGCGAGGACGCCCGAAAGGACGAGAAGCAGACGGCGCAGGAGGGTCATGACGGAGGCGGGCGGATGGGATCGGGCGGCGGGGTTGGTGACGTTCGGGAGGGCGGCCGCCGCCGGCCGCCCTCCCGCGTCGATCAGGGCTGTGGGCTGCGCTCAGTACGTGTAGCGGACGCCCACGGCGATGGTCCGGCTCAACAGAGTATTGGTGAAGTTGTTGGTGGTCGAATCACCCGGCTTGTTGCCGTAGTAACTCTGGTAGATCTCGTTGGTGAGGTTCGTGGCATCCACGGTGAGCACCAGGTTCTTGCGCAGGTTGTAGCTGAACTGCGCGTCCATGGCCTGCTCGGGGCGGTCGTAGACGCCGAGCGGGTTGGCGAACTGGGCGGCCTCGTTGTGGTGCAGGAAGCTCGAACGCCACTCGTACGAGAGGCGGAAGCTGAACTTGGGCCGCTCGTAGGCGAGGGTCGCGTTGTACGACCGGTTCGACACGAGGAAAAACGGCGTCTGCTGCGTGCCGATGACCGCGCCCGTGTTGGGATCGGTGATCGGAATGTCCTGCGAGGAATGCAGGGCCGTGAAGCTCGCCATGACGCCCAGGCCGTTGAGCACGCCGGGGAGGTCCTTCGGGAAGAACGACGAGCCGATCTCGTAGCCGTCGAGCTTGCCGTTGGAGGTGTTGTCGGGCTGCGAGAGGATGTAGTCGTACCCCTGGTACACGACCTTCCGGCGGAAGGGCACCACCAGGCCGTCGATCTGGCGCTCGAACACGCTCACGTACACCGCGGAGGCGTCGTTGAGGTAGTACTCGAGGGCCATGTCGTAGTTCTTGGACTTCGTCGGCCTGAGGTTGGAGTTGCCGCCGGAGGCGGTGCCGTAGCCGATGTTGGTCACGTCCTTCGTGTACGTGATCGTCGGGTTGAGGTCGGTGAAGTTCGGGCGGCGCAGCGTCTCACCGTAGGCGAGGCGGAAGCGCAGGTTCGGGGTGATGTTGTAACGCAGCGAAGCGCTGGGCAGCAGCTTGCCCACGGTCGCGGAGCCGCTGTTGCCCCCGAAGGTCATGTCGGTCTTCACGTAGACGTAGCGGGCGCCCGCCTGGCCATCGAGCTTGTGGCCGGCCAGGTAGGTCTCGAAGTCGGTCATGAAGTAGCCGGCCGTATTGACCTCGTTCACGTGGAAGTTCTCGGTGAGCTGGAGCTGGTCGCTCGTCTGGATCGTGGGATCCACGGTGCTCTTGTAGAGGTTCCGGATCTCGTCGGCGTGGTTGTAGATGTAGTAGCCGTTGGCAACCACCCACGAGGACGGGATCGCGGCGCGTCCATCGAAGAAGTTGGAGTTGTGGTACTGAAGCTGCGGATACTTCGCGAGCGATTGGCCGAGGCTCGTGTTGCCGCCCTGCAGGCGCTGCGCCTCGGAGGCGCTGCGGTCGTCGTAGCGCACGCCGAACTTCAGGTCCTTGAAGAACGGGATGTGGAGCTTGTACACGCCGTCGGAGGTGAAGGTGCCCGCGCTGCCCTTGTTGCGATGCGCCTGGTCGTACATCTGGGCGATGTTCCACAGACTGGGATCGTTGAGGTCGCTGCCCGGGAAGCTGAACGCGGGCAGGCCGTCATGCGCGTTGAAATTCACCGATATCGAAGGGGCGACGCGGTCGATGCGCACCGCGAAGAAGGTGGAGTTGAACACGCTGGTTTGCCAGGAGAGGTCCGCCTTCAGCTGGAAGTCGGGATTGATGTTCCACTTGCCCGACAGCGCCGTGATGAAGCTGTCGGTCTTGCCGGTGGACATGTCGCCCGAGTTGAAGCCATAGACGTAGCCAACGCTCTGGCGGGACTGCACGATGTTGGTTCCGGGGTACAGCGTGACGGGACCGAGCGGACCGCCCCACCAGTCGACGAACGAGAACAGCAGGTTGTTGAAGTTCTTGTTCCGATACCCGTCGTAGAAGGCCTCCAAGGTGTACTCGGAATCCTTATTGGGAGCCCACTGCAGCGAGAGATTCACGGCGGGGCGCTTGGTCGAGCCCACGGTGTCGGTCGCGAAGATCGCATCGCGGGAGAGCACGTAGGGCGTGGCCACGCCATTGATCATCATGGTCGAGCCTGGGGCGCTCGGCAGACCGTCGGTCAGGCCGGCCACCCAGGGATTCGAGCCGTCGGTAAAGATGCGCTGATACGGCACCCAGCCCGCGGGCGGGTTGGCCGTCATGAACGGCACCTCCGCGCCAGGGGTCACGACGTTGTTGCGGTAGGGTGTCTCGGAGTACGAGACATTGACCAGCGCGCCGAACTTGCCCGCGCCTGTCTCCCAACGCTTGCTGTACAGGGCACTCAAGTTCGGACCGATGTCCTTGGAGAGGCTCTGGTAGATGCCGCGCGCGGCGAACGAGAACTCATCGCCCTTGAAGTCGAAGGGACGGTGCGTGCGAATGTCGATCTGGCCGGCAATCCCGTTTTCGAGCAGGTTGGCCGAGCGCGTCTTGTACACCTCGACGCTCGCGAGCAGGCTCGCCGGGACGTCCTGCAGCGAGTACGCTTGGCCCGAGGCGGTGAAGACGTTGCGGCCGTTGATCGTCGTGCTGACGTCGGGAAGGCCGCGGATCGTCACGGTGGCGATCTGGCCGCTTCCGCGGTCGGTCACCTGGATGCCGGGGAGGCGCTGCATGGCCTCGACGACGTTGTTGTCGGGGAACTTGCCGATGTCCTCGGCCACAATCGCGTCGACCATGTTGGGGTCGGAGCGCTTGATATCGAGCGCGCTGCTGACGCTGGCGCGAATGCCCGTCACGACGAAGGCGTCGAGCACGACTTGATCACTGCTCGCGGCCTGCTGATCCGAGGTCTGGCTGGTTTTGGCGACCTTGGCGGCGTCCGGCTTCTTGGTGGACGTGTCGGTCGGGACCTGCTGGGCGGCGGCACCGGCCGCGCCCAGAAGGACTGCGAGCGCCAGGGCGGCGCCGCGGAGGGGGGATTTGCTGCGGGTCTTGAGTGTCCCGGGTTGCGGGACGACGCAGCGGAGGGGTTGGTTCATTGGAGCTAGGGTTTCAGTAGTTTCTGACGGAGTGGGCCGCAAGGGGTACGGCCCTCGATTACACATGCGCCATGCACGACTAGAACCCGACACCCCCACCCCTGCTCCGGGGACGGGATCCACATTACCGTTCGGTTGGGACGGGAAAGGAAGCGAGCAGCGGTAGCGAGATTCGAGAAAGAACTCAGCGGCCGACGTCGAAGCCCGACGATTCATCGTGGTGGCAGGCCGGGAGGCCGAGCCTCCCGCGCAGGGCGGAATCGTGATTCCGCACTCCACGTCGAATCGGAAACCCACGAGCAGAGAGTGTCGCTCACCACATCCGTTTTGGAGTATGGAGCCTCCCGCGCAGGGCGGAATCCCCGTTCGGCAGGCTCAGGGCCCTCGGGTGATCCCGCACTGCACGTCGAACCTGGAGCGGCTCACCACATCACTGCGGCTGCTGCGACCACTGCTGGTTGTAGTTCACGTTGCTTTGCCATTGGCCGAGGGCGGAACCGTTCGTCGTCCTGCCCATGCCGTCGAGGAACAACCCCGTCGCCCGGTTTTGGAACCGCACGTAGCCGCCGGTGAAAACCTCGAGCCATTGCTGGTTCGTGCTGGTGCTGCTGCTCCACTGGCCCGCATTCGATCCGTTCGTGGTCAAGCCCATGCCGTCCAGGAAGAGCCCGGTGGCGCGGTTCTTCAGACGGACATAGGTGCCGGACGGGACCATTTCCCACTGCTGGTTGGTGCTGGTCGAGCTGCTCCATTGCCCGCAGGTCGATCCGTTCGCCGTCTGACCCAACCCGTCGATGTCCAGGCCGGTGGTGCGGTTGCCGAACTTGTAGTACGTGGGCGTCGTCGAGAACGAGGGCCAGCCGTCGACCCAGTAGAGGTCGTTGATGAAAAGCACGGTCGCGTAATTATTCGCTGAATCCAGCTGGTGGTACGCGCAGATCCAGGTGTCGTTGCCCGTATCCAGAATGCTTTCACCGCCCGGGGCGATGTAGCGTCCGCCGCCCGCGAAGACCGTCGTGCCGCCGCCGTTCATCATGTCCACCCCGCTCTGGTCGTAATACGGCCCGGTGATGCTGGTCGAGCGGCCAACCACGATGTGGTAGGTGCTGCTCGCGCCGTTGCAGCAGGTGCCGACCGAGGCGAACAGGTAGTAGTAGCCACTGCGATACACGATCTGGGAGTTTTCGATTCCCTGACTATTGTAGGCGATGTTGTACGACGCGCCCGTGGGCTTGAAGGTTGTCGGGCTCAGCGCGACCACGTGCAGGCCGTCCGACCAGGAGCCGAAGGAAAGCCAGGGATTGCCCGAGGCATCCAGCGTGAAGCAGGGGTCGATCGCGTTGTAGCTGGTCGACGAGCTCGAGGTGATGATGGCTCCCTGGTCTGCCCAGTCGCCGGTCGCAATCGAGGTGGCCGTGGCCAGGCCGATGGCGGAGGTCTTGGAGCCGAAGGTGGACACCGCGTAGTAACACAGCGTCTTGCCGTTGTAGTCGGCGAAGGACGGCGCCCAGGTCCAGGTCGAGTTGCCATTGTAGGCGGTCCACCAGGACAGGCCGCTCTGGAAGATCGGGATTCCGGTGTTCCAGGTCGTGCCGTTCGAGGACCAGTCGATTCCGATGCCGGCCCCCCAGGTGCGGCCGATCCACCAGGTACTGCCTTCCTTGATGATTGCGGGATCGTGGCAGTTCAGATCGCCACTGAGCGACCAGGTGGCGGCCGAAGCCGGGGAGACGAGCAGGAAGAACGCGGACAAAGCGGCGCCCAGGAGCGCCGCGAGGGGATATTTTTTGGGCGTATTCATGACTAATATCGGGTTCGAACGGAGCGGGGCCGGGAACGGCGTTGGCAGCGCGGGGCGGCCAGGCCGGGGGTTTCCATGCCGGAGGGCTGGCTGGTTGGTCGGCCAGGCCGGAAGGGACGCGAGTCGAGACTCGCGTCCCGAATGCGGAGCCGAGGCTCCGCACTCAAAACGGGCAATGCGCGGGGTGCGGCGCACACACGCCCCGGATTTTCCCCCCCAAAAAAAGACGGCGCTTGGGGCGCCGTCTTTGGGGGATTCAATACTTGTAGCTCAGGCCCACCATGTAGGTGGTGTCGTAGCTTCGCACGTCTCGCGTGAACATCGGCAGGTTGCCGAAGTTGTCGCGATACTTGCTCTTCGTGATGTTCGTCGCGTCAAACGATACCGTGAACCCGCGGCCGAGGTCGTAGCTCGCGGAAAAGTCGAGCTGGCCGCGCGGCTGGACCCAGACGGTGGACGGCTGGATGCCGCTCTGGTTGAAGCTGTCGATGTAGCGACCGCGCCAGTTGTAGGCCAGGCGTCCGCTGAAGGGACCGTGCTCGTAGATCAGGACCAGGTTGTAGTTGTCCTTGGATACCTGGGCGATCGGCTGCTTCTCGTTGGTCAGGGGATTCTCGGTCTCGCCCTTGATGTACGTGTAGTTGGCCTGCACGCCCACGCCCTTGAACGGCTCCGGGAGGAAGTCGAAGAAGTACTGGCAGGCCAGCTCAGCGCCCTGCAGGTAGCCGTTGTGCGTGCTGCGGGGGCGGGTGACCGTGTAGAAGCTGCCGTTGATCGTCTCCTCCGAGCCGTAGCTCTGGATGTAACCGTCGAGCGAGCGGTAGAAGCCGGCGATGGAGGCCATGCTCGACTTGGTCGGATAATACTCGAGCGAAAGGTCGTAGTTGGTGGAGCGGATCGGATCGAGGTCCGGGTTTCCGCCGGAGCCCTGGCCCGGCAGCGTCGGCCCCGGGGACGTGAGCGACAGCGCGGGGTTCAGCGCGGCAAAGTCCGGACGCGTCATCGTCTTCGAAATCGAAGCGCGCAGATAGAGATTCTCAACCAGCTTCAACCGGCCGGTCGCGGTCGGCAGCACCGCGTTCCTCGAACGGGTCACCGTCGTCAGTTCATAGGCTCCGGTGGTGTTCCCGTTGACGACCTGGCGCTGGTAGCCGCCGAGGGAATCGGCGGTGTGCACCATGCGAACGCCGAACAGGCCGTCCAGGACCATGCCGCCCACGTCCGTGGAGTAGTTGGCCATCGCATACAGCGTAGTCGTCTTCTCCTTGTCCTTGAAGCTCATCGAGGGATCAGCCGGCGGCGCGCCCACGGGGTGGCCGAAGATCTGGCGGATCACGTCGGTGTTGTTCAGCAGGTAGCTCGGATCGGCGCACCACCACTGGCGGATGCCGATCTGGTTGGAGCCGACGAAGAGGTTGGTCGGGGAGAGGTGGCCGAGTCCACTGACGCTGTTGGCCGGGGCGCGCATCCACTGGAAGTCGCCGCCGCCGTTCGCGGAAGAGTAGTTGACGTCGCGGTCGGCATACCGGGCTCCAAACTGAAGCGACTTCATGAAGGTCGTGCGCAGGCGGTAGAGCAGGTCGCTCCGGAGGGCGTACTGCACGCTGTGCGCGCGCGACCACTGGTCGAACAGCTGGGTCAGGTAGAAGTTGGCGGGATTGGTGTAGTCGATGCCGCTGGTGCTGACCGAGGACGCGTTGTTGTCGTTGTAGGTGATGTTGAGCACCGGAGTCACCGTCTGCGTGTCGAGGATCGCTCCGCGCGGACGGTAGGTGCTGACGTTGTAGCTCAGCTCGCCGGTGACTTTGACGGTGCCGTTGTCCCACTTGCCTCCGAAGGCGCCCTGGTAGGTGTCGGTCTTGTCGTGAAACGCCTGCGTGCTGGTCAGCGTGTTGGTGTTGTGCGCGGTCAGGCTCTTGACGAACCGGGCCGGCGTGCCCGCGCTGTCGTATTTCTCGGGCACGTTATAGCCGTCGTATCCGGCGGGAAACAGGCTGACGTTGTCGATGTAGAAGCCGGCGTTGGCCCAGCTGGGGATGCCGATGAAGAAGTCGACGCTGTGGAGGTTGTCGTAGTGGGTGTAGAGGTTGTCCCAGTAGAACTCGGTCTGGTCGTTGGGCTTCCATTGGAACATCGCGGAGATGCCTGTCCGCTTGCGATCACCCGGACTCATCTGGATGCCGAAGTTGTCGGCGTAATAGCCGCGAGCTCCCGTCGGATCGGCGGCGAGGTCGAACTGCTCGCCGTTGGCCCCGAAGTGCACGTAGTTGTCGACGATCTGGTCCATGAACCGGGAGCGGGCCACGGCGACATCCAGCAGCGCGCCGAACTCGCCCATCGAGGTTTTCCAGCGGTTGCTGACGAGGCCGCTGATATTGTAGCTGTTGGCCTGCGCCTGGGTGGCGTAGCTGCCGCGCGTGGTGACCGCGATGGCGGGACCCTTGAAATCAAACGGACGCCTGAGACGCACGTCGATCAAGCCCGCGACGCCGCCCTCGAGCTTGTCGGGGCCGGCGACCTTGTACACGTCGACGCCGGCGACCATTTCGGCGGGGATGTCCTGCAGCGCCACGCCGCGGGCGGTGCCGGTGAACACTTCGTAGCCGTTCACCGTGGTTTCAATGTTGGGCAGGCCGCGGATCACCACCGAGCTCACCTCACCTTGGGCGCGCCCAACCTGGACGCCGGGCACGCGCTGAAGCGCCTCGGCCACGGTGAAATCCGGAAACTTGCCGATGTCCTCGGCGACGATCGAATCCACGAATTCCGGGGAGTTGAGCTTGATCTCCTCGGCGCTGATCAAACTGGCGCGGACGCCGGTGACGACGTAGTTCGCCATCATGATCGGCTCGTCGGACGACTGGTCCGCCGCGGTGGCCGCGGGTTTTTCCGCGGGTTTTGAAGTGGTCTTTTCCTGGGCCGCAAGTCGTTCATTTCCGGCAATCAGCGCCAACAAGAATGCGAGCAGAAAGGCTCCGGTGCGATTGCGTGGGGCAACCGCAGGGCCGCGCGAGTGGGCAACCATGTGTATGTTCATCGAGTAGGGGTTAGGGTTGATCGGATCGAACCGGCGTCACACGAGGGCGATCCATCGACTAATGCGCCTTCTCCGCACAAAACCCGACACAAAGGCTGACAACTTTCGCGCTGCGGACCTTGGGGCCTGGGATGGAATCGAGGCCCCGCGAGGCGGGAAAAGAAGCGGGAGCGGGAATATAGAATCTAGAATTTAGGAGCTAGTGTAGTGTCCCTCAATTAACTCGGCATAAGCGCGGAGGCGACAAACTGGGGGATGTCACGCACGAGCCCTCCGGTAGTTTTGGCAGCAGCAGAGCTAGACCGCCTTGATCAATGGATTCGGGCCGGAACTACGCCTCAGCAGGTTGTGCTGCGCGCACGGATTGTGCGTGCAGCCGCTGCTGGACAGACCGACAAGATGATCGCGGCTACGCTGGCCATTCGTCGTGAGACCGCGGCGCTGTGGCGGCGGCGGGTGCGTGAGCAAGGCATTGGCTGCGTTTGGGAGATCGCCCCCGGGCGCGGGCGCAAACCGCGTTACGACGTCGCACGGGTTGGCCGATGGATCAAGGCCACCCTACAAACCAAGCCGGCCGGCTCCGCCCACTGGAGCACCCGTTCCCTCGCTCGCGTTCAAGGTGTCAGCAAGAATACCATTCAACGGGCTTGGCAGGACCACGGGCTGAAGCCGCATCTGACCAAGACCTTCAAGCTCTCCCGAGACCCGCGTTGCCTGGAAAAACTCACCGACGTGGTCGGCATCTATCTGACGCCACCCCAGAACGCAGTGGTGCTGTGCGTCGATGAGAAGAGCCAGATTCAAGCGCTGGACCGCACCCAGCCCGGTCTGCCGCTCAAGCCCGGTCGCTGCGGCACCTATACCCACGACTACCACCGGCACGGTACTACAACCTTGTTCGCGGCGCTGCAGGTAGCCGAGGGTCGGGTCATCGGCCAATGCTTTCCTCGCCACCGCCATCAGGAGTTCATGAAATTCTTGCGGCGCCTCGACGACGAGTTTCCTCGCGGCAAGACCCTGCACCTGATCCTCGACAACTACGGCACCCATGGACATCCGAGCGTGCGGCGCTGGCTTCAGCGCCACCCTCGGTTCGTGCTGCACTTCATCCCCACCAGCTCCAGTTGGCTCAATCTGATCGAACGCTGGTTCGTCGAACTCGAGCAGAAGGCCGTGCGCCGCGGAGTCTTTCACAGCGTGCCGGAATTGCAGCGTGCCATCGCCGATTTCCTCTGTGCGTGGAATGCCCAGCCGACTCCCTTCATTTGGACCGCCAGCATCGAACGCATTCTCGAAAAGATGCAGCGCGCCCGGCATCGACTTGAACACATCAAACCGGGCTCCACTCGCGCCAAGCGCTCTCGCAGCCTTATGCCGAGTTAATTGCGGGACACTACACTAGAATCTAGGAGGTGCATCGGATCCTTTGCGCGTGGCGTGCAGACTATGCCCGATGGTTTTCGGACTTCGAAAACCAAGAAACGGAATCCCCGTTCGGCAGGCTCAGGGCCTTCGGGAGGTTTCGCACTTCTCAAAATCGCCTTACCGATCGGAGGGTCCGCCCCAACTCCTAAATTCTAGATTCTCGCCTCCGGCTTCCCGCTCCTCGCTTCTTCCTCCCCCACTCTCCCCGTCTCAATCGAGCAACAGGGCGACCTGCATGCCGGGACCGTGCACACCCTCGATGAGGATGCCCTCGACGTCCGCAGTTTTCGACGGCCCGGTGACCCAAATGACGTTCGGGTCATCACCGAGCAGGGTGAGCGCCGATCCGAGGTCGGGGACGATCTGCGCATGGCGAATTGCCGCCACGTGCACCCACGGCGCAAGCGCAGCCAGGCGGCTCGCGGTGCCGCGGTCGCTGAGCACCAGCGTGCCGGTTTCCGCGATCGCGCCGTCGGCCACCGTGATGCCAAATTGATAGTCGTCCACCCGGCTGCGGTCGAACTCGGTCTCCACCGTGAACCCGGCCGGGAACGCCGCCTTCAGCGCGGGCCACAACGTCGGATCGCAGTAGCCGTGCCGCCAGCCCTTCGACTCAAGCAGCGCGACCAGCTCCGCGACCGACGCGAGCGGCGTGCCGTTTACCGCGCGAAGCCGGGCGGAAAAGGCCTGCCAAAGGTCCGCGCCCGAGGGCGCAACTGTCGACCGCGCACCGGCGGGATCCCACTCGGGCAATGGCGCACGTTTCGGAAGCGCCGCAAGCGCGTCGCGCACGCGGCCCAGGATAAGATCGCGCGAGCTGCTCATGACTTGCCCTTCCCTTCGCCCTTCGCGGGGCGGTGCTTCATCCAGGAACGAAACTCGCCGCCACGCCAGGTCGGAAGCGTGCGGGTGTCCGTCCAGGCCTTCGCCGCGGCCATGGGAATCCAGTTGGCCGGCAGGAGGTTCATCAGCTTGCCCGCGCTCAACGCCGTCTTCCAGAGCACCGGCTTCGAGGCCATCACGGCCCATCCGCCCAACGACGGCGTGCCGGCGGAAGCGAGCGGCGCATGCTCCCGCTTGCCCTTGTCGCGCAGGCGCAGCAGCAGGTCGGGAATCGGAATGTCGACGGGGCACACCTCGTTGCACGCGCCGCACAGCGACGAGGCCTTGGGCAGGTCCGCCTTCTCCGCGAACCGTTCGCCCGCGAGCAGGGGCGAGAGCACCGCGCCCACGGGACCCGGATAAACGCTGCGGTAGGCGTGACCGCTCGCCTGGCGGTACACCGGGCAGACGTTCATGCACGCGCCGCAGCGGATGCAGCGCAGGATCTCGCGGCATTCGCTTGCGAGCACCTCCGTGCGCTGGTTGTCGACAAAGATGACATGCATCTCCTCCGGGCCGTCCGGCTGCGCGGGGGACTTCGGCCCCGAGATGAACTCCGTATACACGGTCAGCTGCTGCGCCGTCGCGGAGCGCGCGAGCAGGTTGAGGAACAGGCCCAGGTCGCGGTCGCGCGGCACCACCTTCTCTATGCCGATCAGCGCGATGTGGCACTTCGTCGCGGCGAGCGAGAAGCGCGAGTTGCCCTCATTCGTCACGATCACCAGCCGTCCGCTCTCCGCGGATACGAAATTGGCACCCGTGATGCCCACGTCCGCCTGGAGGAACTTCTTGCGCAGGAACGCCCGCGCCCGGCGCGTGATCGTGCCCGGGTCGTCGTTGTAGTCGCCCAGACCCTCGCGCTCGAAACTCTTCGCGATCTCGCGACGACTCTTGTGGATGATCGGGCGGACGATGTGGCTGGGATGATCGTGGTCGATCTGGACAATAAATTCGCCCAGGTCCGTCTCCAGCGACTCAATACCCCGGCTCCCGAGGTACTCCGCCAGACCGATCTCCTCGCTGACCATGGTCTTGGCCTTGACGATCTTCGTGGCGCCGCGGGCGGTCATGATGCCGTGCACCGTCGCGCAGGCCTCCTCGGCGGTGGCGGCCCAGTGGACCTGTGCGCCGTTCGCCTTCAGCTTCGCCTCGACCCGCGGGAGGTAGGTATCCAGGTTTTCCACCACGTGCTGCTTGATCCCGCCCGCGAGGCGGCGCAGAGCGTCGGGGTCGGCGTAGTGGTCGTGAAGCAGCTTCTCGCGCTTTTCGTGCGTCGTCTTCGTGCCGAGATACACCGAGGCGCGCTTCTCGGAGGCGATGCGCTCGACGAACTGGTCGATGGGCTGGCGTGCCATGGCGGTTCAGAGAAGGTTTCCGTTGCGCAGCGCGTCGCGCAGGATCTGCGCCACGTGGAGCGTGCGGATGGGCTGTCCGGCCTTTTCGGCCAGGCCGCCCATGTGCATGAGGCAGCTCATGTCGACCGACACGAGCACGTCGGGCGAGGAGGCCCGGATATGCTCGAGCTTCAGCGTGCCCATCGCGGTGGACACGTGTGGGAAGCTCACCGCGAAGGTGCCGCCGAAGCCGCAGCATTGGTCGGCCTCGCCGAAGGGAACGACGGTCGCTCCGGCAATCGACGACAGTAGCGCGAAAGCCGCGGGGCCCGTCTCCGAGCCGCGACAGTGGCAGGAGCGGTGAAAGGCGATGCGGGAGTCGAAACGCCCCGGCCAGGTTTTTACTCCCAGGCCGTTGACGATGAAATCGGCCAGTTCCCAGGTGCGGCGGCCGAGCTCGCGCACCTCACCCAGATCGGGCTCGTTCTCGAATTCCAGGGGCGCGCCGTGCGTGAGCATCGCGGCACAGGACCCCGAGGGGATGATCACGGGCAGGTCGCCCGCGAAGGTTTTCACGGTGTGCCGGACCACCTGGCGCGAAGCGGGCCAGTCCCCACCGTTGAAAGCGGGCTGTCCGCAGCAGGTCTGCCCTTCGGGAAATTCGACCACGCAGCCCAGGTGCTCGAGCACTTCGACCGTGGCGCGCGCCGCATCCGCATAGAACGCATCGCACAGGCACGTCGCCATGAGCATGACGCGCCGGTCGGCCCGGGGAAGTAAGCGGTCGGAGGCCATCAGCGTTGGGACAACGTATCGCGTTCGTAGCGGCCGACGGAGGCCAGCCAATCGGCGCGCACCGGCACGTCGGCGCGCGCGCAGAGTTCGTCCCAAACCGCGCCCCACGGGAGGGCCTTCGCCTGTTCCATGAGCGCGAGGCGCTCGTGGCCGCGGCCGGCAGCCTCGGCGTCGCGCAGCGCCTTCGAGGGATCGAGCAGGCCGAGCAGAATCGCCTGGCGCGTGGCGCGAGCACCGATCACGTAGGCGGCAAGGCGGTTGATTGAGGCATCGAAGAAATCGAGGGCGACGAAGACCCGGTCCCAGGCCCCGCCGCGCGCGATCTCGAGGAAGAGCGAACGCACGGGATCGTCGAGCACGACGACGTGGTCGCTGTCCCAGCGCACGGGCCGGCTGGTATGGAGAAGGATGCGCGGGTGGAATTGCATGAGCGCCGAAACCTTGTCGGCCACCGACTCCGTGGGGTGGTAGTGTCCCAGGTCGAGGCACAGCACGAGGCCGCGGCTCTGCGCGTAGCTCGAGTAGAACTCCTGCGAACCCACGACGTATTCCTCGCTGCCCAGGCCGAAGAGCTTGCCCTCCACGGCGTCGACGCAGTGCTTCCGGCTCACGGTCTTGTCCGCGAAGATCGCGTCGAACGACTCCACCAGGCGCTCGCGCGGGGCCCAGCGGTCCGCCGGCACATCCTTGGCGCCGTCGGGTATCCAATGATTGTGGACGCAGGGCGTGCCCAGCTTCCGCGAGAAGTGTTCCGCGATGCGGCGGCAGGCCTTGCCGTGGTCGATCCAGAAGCGGCGCACCGATTTGTCGGCCGAGGAAAGCGTGAACCCCGAGGTCGCCTTCGGATGGGCGAAATACGTCGGGTTGAAATCGAGACCGACCTTGCGCGACTTCGCCCAGGCAAGCCAGCGGGAGAAATGCTCCGGCTCCAGCGCATCGCGATCGACCACCTTGGCGCCCGTCTCGGCGTAGAACGCGTGGAGGTTCAGACGGTGGCTGCCGGGAAGGAGCTTGAGCACCTGGTCGAGGTCGGCACGCATCTCGTCGCCGTTGCGTGCGCGTCCGGGATAGCCGCCCGTCGCCATGATGCCACCCGAGTCGAGTCCCTCCTTGGGAGTCTCCAGGCCGCGCACGTCGTCGGCCTGCCAGCAGTGCAGCGAGATCGGAATCGAGAGCGCCTTTTTGAGAGCGGCTTCAGTGTCGACGCCGTAATCGGCGTAGGCGGCCTGGGCGAGACGATAGGCGGCGGAGATGGATTTTTGGGAGGGCATGGGCGGAGATCGGAGGACGGAGATCGGATGTCGGATGTCGGAAGGCAGAGGTCAGACGTCAGGAGTCAGAAGACGGAGGTCCGTGTCGGAAGTCGGAGGGAGTTTTTGGAGGCCGGGGCCGGAGGCAGAGGTCAGATGTCAGAGGTCAGATGTCGGATGTCGGAGGTCGGAGGCTGCTATTCTAACTGCTCAGTTCCGACTTTCAGTTTTCAGCCTTTCAGCGTTTCGGTTTATAGGTGGTTTGGACGAGATGGCCGGCGAGTTTGCTGCGGAACGCGGCGAGGTTCTTCACGGCGCCGAGGGCGATGAGTTGGCTGGCGATGTTACCGACGGCAGAGCCCTCCAGCGAAAAGGACACGACCGGCAGGCCGGCCGCATCGGCCGTCGCCTGGCAGAGCGGACGGCTCTTGGAGCCTCCGCCGACGATGAGGATGCGCTCGAAACGGCGGCCCGAAAGCTGTTCGAAAGTCCGAACGGCATCGGCATGGCCGCGGCCGAGGGAGTCGCAGATCAGGCGCACGTAACCGGCGAGGTCCTTCGGGGGGCGTCCTCCGCGGGCGCGCAGCTGCGCGTCGACCGCCGCCTTCATGTCAGGCGGGCTGAAGAGCGCGCTGTCGGTGACATCGAGCAGAACCTCCGGCGCAGGCGAGGCCTCCGCCGCGCGGTTGAGCTCGCGCCAGGCCCGCACGCCGGTCGGGCGGGCCGCGAACGACTTCAGGGTCTGCTCGAGCAGCCAGAGGCCGAGGCAGGAGCGGAGAGGACGGTAGCCGCCGTCACCCATGCGCTCGTTGGAGATCCGGTTGCGCAGCGCCTTCGGGCCCAGGACCGGGGCATCGCTCTCGAAGCCCAGCAGCGACCAGGTGCCCGAGCTCAGGTAGAGATCGGTGCCCTCGGGAGCCGCGGGCATCGCCGCGAATGCGCAGGCCGTATCGTGCCCGGGAACCAGGACGGAAAGCACGCCCTTGAGCTCCGGCAGGCCCTTGACCGGCCCGAGCCGGCGCGGCGAACGCGCGGGTTTGCTGAACCAGGACGCGGGAATGCCGAAATGCCGCAGCGCCTCCGCGGACCAGTCCGTGCCGTGAACGTCCAGCAGCTGCGAGTGGCTCGCGATGGAAAGCTCGTTCTCCATGCGGCCCGACAGCAGGAAATTGAAGTAGTCGGGCAGGAACAGGCAGCGCGAGGCGACCTTGGCCATGCCGCCGCAGGAGCCCAGCGTCTCCATCAGCTGCAGGCTCGTGTTGTAGGGATAGTTCGGGATGCCCGTCAGCTCGTAGATGCGGTTGATGCCTCCGCGTCCCAGCCGTTTGGATACCTCCGCCGTGCGCGAATCGCGGTAGGCGTGCACCGGGAAGACCGGGCGGCCCGCGCGGTCCGTCAGCACGTGGTCCACCGCCCAGGTGTCCACGCCCACGGAGGCGAGCTTGGGAAACCGGCGACAGGCCTGGATCAGACCCTCGCGGACCTCGCCCCAGAGGTAGGGCAGGTCCCAGTAGTCGTGTCCGGCGAGCGGACGAAACTGGTTGGCGAAGCGATGGACTTCCGTGAGGACCAGCTCGTCTCCGTTCCAGGTGCCGACGATCACCCGCCCGCTCGTCGCACCGAGGTCGACGGCCGCGCAGTGCAGGGATTTGCTCATGGGAAAATCCAACAGGTGCCGCGCGGGCACCTCAAGCCCGGGGCTTCACTTTCGACCAGGTATCCTGCAGCGCACGGGCGCTGGCCTGGAGTCCCTGGTGTTCCTTCGGCCAAAGGGGAATCTCGACCTGCTCGAGCACGCCCGCACGACCCACCACGGTGGGCACGCTGATCGAGACGTCCCGAAGGCCGTACCGCCCCTGTTGCAAAGACGAGACCGGCAGCAACTGACGCCGGTCGAGGGCGATGGCGTGAACCACCTCCGCAATCGAGACGCCGACCGCCCAGCCCGCGCCGCCCTTGCGGCGGATGACTTCGGCGCCGCTGGTCTTGGTGCGGCCGAACACGTCGGTCTGAAACGCGGCGGAGACGCCGGGAAACTTGTCGAGCGGCAGGCCCGCGACCGTGGCGCTGGACCAGATGGGCACCATCGAATCGCCATGCTCGCCGAGGATGAGCGCCTTCACCTGCGTCGGCGCCAGCTTGAGCGAATCGGCAATGAGGGAGCGGAAGCGCGCGGTGTCGAGCATCGTGCCGAGCCCCAGCACCTGGTTCCACGGGAGCCCCAGGCGCACGATCGCGAGCTGGGTGAGGATGTCCACCGGGTTCGAGACGACGAAGATCAGGGCGTCCTTGCGGAAGCCCGCCGTCTTGATCGAGCCGACGATCTGGTCGAAGAGCGCGACGTTGCGGTTGATCAGGTCGAGCCGGGACTCGTCCGGCTTTCGGCGGAGTCCCGCCGTGATGAGGAAAATGTCGCTGTCAGCGGCGCGCGCGTAGTCGCCCGCATAGATACGCTGGTCCCCGGCGAGCGAAGCGCCGTGAAGCAGGTCGAGCGCCTCGCCCGCGGCCATGTCGGCGTTGGCGTCGAGAAGCTGGATTTCAGAGACGATTCCGGCGCACTGCAGGGCGAACGCCGCGTTGGATCCCACGCGGCCGCCGCCGCCGATGATGGTGACTTTCACGATGAGTGGATTTTCAGGGTTGGTGGGTGCGCCGGGAGCGGCTCATTTTCCGGAGAGCTGCTTGAGGATTTCGTCGGTGATCTTGCTGACGAGCGCTTCCATCGTCGGATCGGGCGCAACGTCGGGGGCCGGAGATGAAGCGGGCGCCGCGGAGGAATTCTCGCAGACCACGGGAGCGCGGAAATCGTCGCTGTCGCACAACTCGCACTCCTTCAGTCCCGCGCGCGGATCGGGCATGCCGAGCTTGAGGCGCAGGTCGATCAGGTCCTTGAGCTTGTCGGGACCAAAGCGGTGCAGCCCGGTGCCCAGACCGGCGGCGATCGAGACAGTGCGGCAGTACGCGTCGATGTTCTCCATTTTCCAATACGCGTCCTCGACGTCCTTGCCCCAGACGATCACGCCGTGGTTCTGCATGAGGATCGCCTGGTGGTCGACGCCGATGCGGCCGACCTCCTCCGCGTTTTCGGGAGTGCCCGGCGTCTGGTAGCGGGCGACGCCGATCTTTCCGAGGAAGACCTCGGCTTCGGGAATGAGGCAGGAGGGAATGTTCGCATTGGCGATCGCGAACGCGGTCGCGTGCGGCGGGTGCGCATGGACGCAGGCCTTGGCGGCGGGCTGGCGTTTCATGATGCCAAGATGGGTCATCGCCTCGCTCGTGCGCTTGCGCGTTCCCGCCAGCTGGCGGCCATCGAGGTCGATCAGCGCCATGTCGTCGGGCGTCATGAAGCCCTTGCAGATGAGCGTCGGGGTGCAGAGCACCAGGTTATCGCCGACGCGGACGGTGATGTTGCCGCCGTTGCCGTCGGTGTAGTCCTTGAGCCAGAGCCGCCGGCCCATGTCGCAGATGCGGCGCTTGAGCTCGACGATCGGGGCCGAATTGAAGAAGCGCTCGATCTCCGCGGGCGTCTTCGGGTCGGAACCGGGCGCCCACTTGTATTCGTAATCCGGCACGATCGGGCCGGCCGATGCCGGGGCCGCGGAGGCGACCACGACCGGCGCCGAAGCCGCGGGCGTCGCGTTCGCCGGGCGAACCGCGGTGGTGGAGCGCTGGCCGCGCTTGTGTTCGTCGAGCACGTCGCGGGCGGACGGCGTGAGCTTCACCCCTTCGGGGATGGCCTGTCCGGCGCGGATCATCGTTTCGACTTCTCGGGCTGTCAGAATCTGAGGCATGAAAGGTGCGGTTTTGAAATGAATGTTGAAAGGCGGCTCAGCGTGGTGGCGTGTACGTGATCTGGGTGACGATGCAGGCGACGTAGGCGTCGACGGGCGCGTCGCCCTCGAAAGGCTGAGCAGCCTCGGCACCCTCGGTGAAGCCGACGATGCTCCCCTCCCCCGCGCCGAGTTCGTCGTAAACGACCAGGCTGGACCCCTTGGCGAGCGGAAGCGGAGGCGCCCCGGCGAACTGTTCGCGGGAAAACGGCTGCACGAGCAGTAGGCAGCCACCGGTATAGACGGGCTCCTTGAGCGTGAGCGTGACGTGGCCGATGACGGTTCCTAGGCGCATGGCAGATCAGGCGGCGCTGGGATCCACGATCCCGATGATGATGTTTCGCAGGGGCGACTTCGGGTCGCCGACGTGCGCACGCGTCGTGGACCCGTCGGTGGAGAGGATCACGCGCTGGTGCAGGCCCGCGCCGAGCGGATCGATCGCCAGGACGGGCGCACCCTCGTCGCGCCCCTCGGCGTCGAGCGGCTGGCAGATGACGGTCCGCCGACCCAGCATGCTGGGATGGCAGGTCGTCGCCACGATGGAGCCGTCGATGCGCGCGTGGACCATGGTCAGTAGATGCGGAGGTTGTCGACCATCACACAGCGGCGGGTACGCGTGAAGGTGCGGGGCGTCGTGATGCCCTCGCCCGTGGTAGTCGCGATCGAGTAGCTGAGGTAGCCCTCGCCGCCGAGGCCGAGGCCAGCGACGCAGGGGCCGTTCTTCACGAAGAGCGTGGTGTCCATCGCACGCGCCATCATCGTCATGTGGTCGACGTTGAGGGAATGGATGAGCGCCGAATGCTTGTATCCGTGTTCGGCGCGCACGGCGGCCGCGATGCCCTCCTCGATGGATTTCACGCGGACGATCGGGATCATGGGCATCATCTGCTCCTCGATCACGAAGGCGTGGTCGGCGTCGGTTTCGGCGAACAGCAGCTGGGTGCCCGCGGGCGCGTTGGCGCCGGCGTGCTGGGCGAGCACCGCGGCGTCCACGCCGACGAAGCTGCGGTTGAGCACGGGGTGCGAGCACCCGCCCGCGCCGTCCTTGGTCGAGAAGGCCGCGGCGGTGAGGCGCGCGAGCTGGGAATCGTTGAGCGCGTATCCGCCGTTGCGTGACAGCGCGGCCATCAGCTTGTCGGCGACGGAGTCGAGCACGAAGACCTCCTTCTCGCCGACGCACAGGAGATTGTTGTCGTAGGCGCCGCCCTGGATGATGTCGCGGGCCGCCTTGTCGAGGCTGCCCGTGCCGTCCACGAGGACGGGCGGGTTGCCGGGGCCGGCGCAGATCGCGCGCTTGCCCGACTTCATCGCCGCGGCGACGACCGCGGGGCCGCCGGTCACGCACAACAGGCGGACTTCGGGGGCCTTGCAGAGCGCGTCAAAGGACTCGAGCGAGGGCTGCTCGATCGTGCACACGAGATTCTCGATGCCCGTCTCGGCCTTGATCGCCTCGTTGTACGCCGCCACCGCGAGCGCCGCGGAACGCGCGCCGCCCGGGTGCGGGTTGAAGACGACGGCGTTGCCCGCCGCCACGATGTTGATGATGTTTCCCGAGAGCGTCGGAATCGAGTGCGTCATCGGCAGGATCGCCGCGACGACGCCGAACGGCGTGTATTCCTCGAGCGTGATGCCGTGGTCGCCGCTGCGGGCGTCCGGATGCAGCCACTCGACGCCGGGCACCAGCTTCACGATCTGCAGCTTCTCGATCTTGTGGTCGACGCGGCCGATCTTGGTCTCGGCAAACTCGAAGCGCCCCCACTCCTCGGCGTTCTTCGTGGCGAGGGTCTTGACGATCTCGACGACCTTCGCGCGGGCAGCGATGCCCTTGGCGGCCAGCTGGAGCTGGGCGGCCTGCGCAGCGGCGCAGGCGGAGCGGGCGTCGGAGAAGACGCCGGGGCGGCGGCTGGACGGGGTGACGGACGGGGCCTTGGGCGCGGAGAAGCCGCCGCGGCCGAAGGCCTTCACGACCTCCTCCACGACGCTGCGCACCAGGGCTTCGTCAACGGCGGAAACGGATGACATGGCTCTGGATTCGAGGTTAGGAGATGCGCTTGCCGAGCACTTCGACCGAATCGACGAGGCCGACGACGGCGGCATCGATCGGAAGGGATTTCATGCCGGTCGCCTGGCGGGCGGAGCTGCCCTGGCAGAAGAGCACGAGGTCACCCGTGCCCGCTCCGAGAGCATCCACAGCGACGATCGTGTTGGCGCCGGCGCGATACTGCGCGGGGTTGGCTTCGTCCACGAGCATGGGACGAAGCAGGAGGAGCTTTCTGCCCCTCATGGCCTCGTCCTTCTTGGTCGAGACCACTGAACCGATGACACGGGCTAGGAACATGGCGGGCGACGGATGGAGGGTTGTCTGAAAGGGGGGCTGCGCGACGGGTCGTGCCTGTCGCGGGCCGGGCAATCCGGCGGTGCCTCAGCCCCCGGGGACCGGAACGGGCGGAGTTATTTCTTCGCCGCGGGAGCGAACTTCGGGAGGACGCTGGCAACGTCCTCGTGCGGACGCGCGATCACCTGGACGGTGAGGACCTCGCCGTAGGCGCGGGCGGCCTCGGCGCCGGCCTCGGTCGCGGCCTTGACGGCGGCGACATCACCGGTGACGACGGCCGTGACCATCGCATTGCCGACCTGCTTCATCGGGCCGACGAGCGTGACATTGGCGGATTTGAGCATCGCGTCCGTGCCGGCGACGAGCGCCGTAAGGCCGCGGGTTTCGAGAAGACCAAGAGCGGATTGAGCCATGGGAGTATATTCGTTGAGGAGGTTGGATGGGTTTGGAAAAATCAGTTGTTCGCCCCGCGTGCGTGGAGCAGGCGGGCGGTTTCGCGCGCGACCACGAGTTCCTCATTCGCGGGAATGACGAGCACGCGGGTCGGGGAGGAGGTGGTGGCGAGATTGGTCTCGTGCTTCGAGGCTGCGTTCGCGGACGCGTCAAGCGTCAGACCCAGGCCGTCGAGGCCCGCGCAGACGGCCTCGCGGAGCCAGGGATTGTTTTCGCCGATGCCGGCGGTGAACACCAGGGCGTCGCAGCCGCCGAGCTCGATCCAGAAGGCGCCGATCCAGTGGCGGATGCTGTGCACGAGCACGTCGATCGCGCGACGGGCCCGGGCGTCGCCCGCGTCGGCGGCGGCGCGGATGTCGCGCAGGTCGTTGCTCACGCCGGAGAGTCCCAGCAGGCCGCTTTCCTTCACGAGCTGGCGCTCGGCTTCCTCGAGGGAGAGCCCGAGGCGGCGCATCGCGCAGGGCAGCGCCGCGGAGTCGAGGTCGCCCACGCGATTGCTCTGCGGCAGGCCCGATTGCGGGCTCAGGCCCATGCTCGTGCCGATGGCCACGCCGTTTCGAATGGCCGTCACGGAGCTCGAGCCGCCGAGGTGGCAGGAGATGACGCGCAACGGCGCGCCGGTGATCCGGGCCGGACCGTCGAGATAGAGGCGCTTCGCCCCAGCGGCCACGTCCTCGCGTCCGAGCAGCTCGGCCGAGCGCTCTGCGACGAACTTGTGGCTCGCGCCATGGAAGCCGTTTCGGCGGATGCCCGCCGCGTACCAGGACTCCGGCACCGCGTAACGCGCGGCGTGATCCGGCACCCACTGGTAAAAGGCGGTTTCAAACAGCGCCACCCGCGGGACTGCGGGCAGGCGCTCGCGGAAGAGACGAAGCCCCTCCGCGTAGGGCGGATTGTGCGCCGGGGCGAGGTCGGCAGTGTCGCGCAGGGCCTTCTCGACGCGTTCGTCGGCGAGGACACAGCCCGAGACGTCGCCGCCAAGGACAGTCTTGAATCCGACGCCGGCGAGATCGCCCGCGCTCTTCACGTGGCCGCCCGCCGAGAGTTCCTCCAGCGCGCGCCCGATGGCCGCGCCATAGTCGGTCACCCGCTCGCTCCCGCCGCGCGCAAGCAGCCGGGCCTCCTCGCCTTCGAGGGCGAAGAGCCGGTACTTGAACGAGGTCGAGCCGAGGTTGGCGACGAGGATTTGCATCGCGACGGAGGGGCGCAGAGTGACGGGTTCGGGACTCCGCTCAGGCGGAGGCCCACTTGCCGAGACCGCCGAGATCCTCGTGCGGACGCGGAATCACCTGGACGGCGACGACGTCGCCGACGCGCTTCGCGGCTTCGGCGCCCGCGTCGACCGCGGCCTTGAGCGAGGCCACATCACCGCGGAAAAACGCGGCGACATTGCCCGAGCCGATCGCCTCGTAGCCCGTCATCGTCACATTGGCAGCCTTCAGGGCCGCATCCGAGGCCTCGAGCAGCGCGCACAGGCCTTTGGTTTCAATCATTCCGAGAGCTTCGTTTGCCATGGAAGGAAATGGTTGGGGGTTGGATCAGAGCGAGAACGACTTGAGGAGCTCGGCGTGCGGGCGGGCGATCACGTGAGCGCAAACCAGTTCGCCGACGCGCTTGGCCGCGTCCGCACCGGCTTCGACGGCCGCTTTCACGCTGCCGACGTCGCCCTTGACGATCACCGTCACAAGGCCGCCGCCGATTTGGATTTGACGGGCGAGCGTGACGCCTGCCGCCTTGACCATGGCGTCGCTGGCCTCGACGGACCCGACGTAGCCCTTGGTCTCGATCATTCCGAGAGATTCATTCATGGGTGTTTGGAGTTGTTGGAGGGTTGTTTATGGATGATTGGATGCGAAAGGGAGGGGATGGGCGTCTCACGGCACGAGTTCGCACGACACACCGGGCGCCAGCCCGCAGGCGTTGCCCTCGTCGGTGTCGATGTGGACCTCGAGTTTGAAGTCGGGCGAGACGCGCACGAGCATGCGGTCGAAGGTGATGCCGCAGTCGCCGCCGATGCGCAGCTTCATGAACGAGCCCGCCTTCACGCCGTAGAACGCCGCGTCGTCGGGATGCATGTGCACGTGCGGCGCGGCGCGGATCACGCCGTCCGGAAGCTCGAGAAACCCCGCGGGGCCCATGAGCATGCAGCCCGGGGTGCCCTTGATGTTGCCCGAGGCGCGCACCGGCACGTCGAAGCCAAGCGAGATCGCGTCGGTGAACGCCAGCTCCACCTGGTTGATGTCGCGGCAGGGCCCGAGGATGCGCAGGTTGGAAATCATCCGGCTGCGGGGGCCGATCAGGGTGACCGCCTCCTCGGCCGCATATTGGCCGTCCTGATACAAAAACTTCTTCGGGTGCAGCTCGTGGCCCTTGCCGAAGAGCGTCTCGACCGCGGCCGCCGTCAGGTGGCAGTGCCTCGCGCTCACGTTCACCACCAGCGGATGCGGCGCACGCGCGGAGCGCGGCAGCGGACGGTCCAGGCGCTGGTACAGCATGCGGCGCACGACGTGCTCGATCTCGGCTCGATGGGGAAGGACGGGCGTGGAGGGCATGGATTGCGGAGGAACGCCGCACTCCATCGGCGCGAAGCCGACGGGACGGCGATTTCGGTTATATGATCTGTTTCGATCATATAATTCCAGGCCCGTCAACCCGGATTTCGTTCGAGTCCGCCCTCCCTCCGGGGCGCGCCTCAGCGCGCCTGGATCAACCTGCGGCCGCCGAGGGGGATGCCCGCCGCCGCGAGCGCGGTCGACGGGGCGTCGGTCACCAGCGCGAGCGACCCGCCCCAGGCGGTCACTCGGTGCGGCGTGCTGCGCGAGAGTTTCGTCGCATCGAGGCAGAAATAGGTGTGCGTGGAGCGACGGATCACCGCCTGCTGGAACGCGGCCAGGTTTGCATGGGAGTTGGTGATCCCGTCCGCGTCCATGCCCTCGCCGCCCAGGAAGGCCGCGTCAAAGCGCCAGTCCGCCAGCGCGCGCACGGACTCCGGCCCGAGCAGCACCGCCTGGCGGTGCAGGAACAGTCCGCCAAGCACGTGCAGCTCGAGTCCGGGAGCCCCGCCCAGGATGCTCGCCACGGGCAGGCTGTTCGTAACGACCGTGAGCTCGCCGCCCGAGCGCCGCCGCAGCAGCAGCCGGGCGAGCGCCTGCACCGTCGTGCCCGCATCCAGAAAGACCACGCCACGATCCGGCAAATGGGCCAGCGCGGCCTGTGCGATGCGCCCCTTCGCTGTACGCGCCCGGTGTGCTCGCTGCCCCAGCGACGCAAAGGTCGTGTTGTAATCCGCCAGCGCACCACCGCGCGTGCGAGTGATCTGCCCCTCCGCGGCGATGACCGAGAGATCCCGTCGCACGGTCACCTCGGACACTCCCAGTCGGCGGCTGAGCTCCGCGACCGGAAGGAAACCGTCGGCGCGGATCAGGTCGCGCAGGCGCCCGCGGCGCTGCTCGACGATGTGGAGCGGGACTCGCATGGGTCGGGACAATGGCCGCGCGCGCCGTCCGGAAGCAATCCCAGACGCGCGCTTCGCGCCTCAGGCGAGCTTGAAGACGCGCTTCAACTCATCAATCGCACCCGCCTCCATCTGCACGATGCGGCCCAGCGGCTTCGCCAGCAGGAGCGCCTCGGCGGTCGCCTCGAGCACCTCGAGCCGGTCGAACGCCTCCAGCGGGGTCCGCCCGACCACGACCGCACCCTCGTTCTCGATGAGGACCACCGGCGATTTTTCAAGCGAGAGATGGGCAGCGATTTCCTCGGCGTCCTCGACGATCCGCCGGAATGGAATGCGCGGGGGATTGTTGAGCACCACGTAGCTCTCCGGGATCGTGTGCGTGGTGAGCGACGCCTGCGTGACGCAGAAGGCCGAGGCATGCGCAGGCTGTGCACTGATGATGGCGCCGACGCCCGGGAGCCTGGCATAGATCGCGGCGTGCAGCGCCGATGCTCGGCTCGGCTTCAGGCCGTCCGTGCAGGAGCGGCCGCGCACCCGCACCAGTCCGTCCGCGCGCACCTCGAGTCGATCGCGCCGTCGCGGAGTGATGAGAAATTCGGACCCATCGAGCCTCGCGGAAAACGCACCCGCCGTGCTGATGAGCAACCGCTGACGGTAGGCCCGGTGCACAAAGCCGCAGATGCCCTCCCGGAGCGCCTGTTCCCCAGCGGTCGCGGGCCTGTCCTCGAGGGCCGAATACTCCGGCATCGTGTCGACCGCGAGCGCCTCGGGGCCGAGCACCCGGACGTCCCCGAGCATGGCCGCACGCACGAGGGTCTGCGCGGCAAACTCGAGCGTCTCGAAGCGCTGGAAGGCATCCTTCAGGTCGCGGCCGCCGATCACCACTCCGTGGTTCTCCAGCAGCACGCAGTCCGCCCCCTGGGCGAAGGTCGCCGCGATATTGTCTCCAAGCGCCTGCGTGCCCGGACAGGCGTAGGGCGCGATGGCGATCTTTCCGCAGACCTCGTGGACGTGCGACTGCAGCCGCGTCTCGGGCAGTTTCCGGCAGATCGAAAACGCCACCAGCGCCCCCGGATGTGCGTGCACGATCGCACCGAAGTCGGGCCTGCGACGATAGATCTCGCGGTGAAACGGCAGCTCCGACGACGCGGGATGCCGTCCCTCCTGGCTCCCATCCGCATGCACCCGCACGATGTCCCCGGGAGTCAGCGCCCCCTTGTCGACACGCGCCGGCGTGATCCAAAGGTCGCCCGAGGCGTCTCGAATCGAAAGGTTGCCGCCCGAGGTGGTCGTCATGCGGTAGCGGTAGATGCGCTCCATGGTGGCGACGAGGGCTTCGCGAGGATCGAGGGACATGGCTGGGAGGACAATAAACTGCTGCGGGGACGGCCTCCCCGCGGGCGGCCGCGTCCGTGGGAAACCCGGCCGGCACGATGCATGGCGGGCGCCCCAACCCGATGCCAGCGAAATTGGAGTGGACCGTCACAAGACGCGGCCGAACCTCGGCCCGCGCGGGCGAAGCAGCCGACAATCCGCGAGCGCATTGACCTGGATCAAGTCAGCCCACCTCCCCCCGTGCTATCGTGCCCCCGCGTCCGTAGCCACCCGGCCGCCGGCGTCGTTCGACGCCCGCGGGGTCCGGGTGGGACGCCACTCATCATGTCCCAACCTACACTCACTCCCACCACCACTGTCGGCGACATCGTGCGCGCCGCTCCGTCCCGCTCCCGCATCTTCGAGCGGCTCGGCATCGACTACTGCTGCGGCGGAAAGAAACCGCTGGCCGAGGCCTGCCGCGCAAAGGGCCTCGACGTCGCCACGGTCTTCGCCCTGCTGTCGGCCCTCGACGAAGACGCCGCGCCCGCCTCGCTCACCAATCCCGACACCCTGGGCCTTTCCGCGCTCTGCGATCACATCGAGGGCGTGCACCACGCCTCCCTGCGCGAGGAGCTACCGAGGCTCGATTTCATGACCCGCAAGGTCGCCGCCGTGCACGGCGACCACGAGCCGCGCCTGCTGGAGGTGCGCCAAACCTTCGAAGGCTTCGCCAGCGCCATGCTCGCCCACACCGAGGACGAGGAGGCCCGCGTGTTCCCGGTGATCAGGAAACTGGATACCGGTCACGGCGATGCGGCCTCCGCCGCGGAGCTGCGCCAGGCGCTCGACCGTCTTGAGGGCGAGCACGACGAGGCCGGGGCCGCCCTCGAGCGACTGCGGACGCTGACCGACGGCTACACGCCGCCCGAATGGGCCTGCAACACGTTCCGCGCGCTGTACGAGGGACTCGCCCGCCTGGAGAGCGACACCCACCAGCACGTCCACAAGGAAAACAACATCCTTTTCCCGCGCGCCCTCGCCACCGCGGGTGCCGACCGCCCGCTCTCCGCCTGAAGCCCGGGCCCGCCGGCCCGGAATTCCGGACCGGCGGGTTGCGTCGGCGGCCCCGCCGCGGCACTCTTGTGCACCCGGCCGCCCGTTCACCACACGGAGCCCTCATCAACTTCCATCCGGCACCCTCACGCCCTTATCAATCGTAACGCGATATGACACACGACCGCTCCCTCCCGCTGATCTACTCGTGCTCCGGCGCCTCCAGCGCCGCACAGATGGCCAATCACCTCGCCGTCCGGCTCGACCGCCTCGGCGTCGCGGAGATGTCGTGCATCGCGGGCGTGGGCGGCGACGTGAAACCCCTCGTCCGCACGGCGAAGTCCGGCCGGCCCATCATCGCCCTCGACGGCTGTCCGCTGCAGTGCGCCGCGCACATCCTGCGGCGTCACGGCATCGAGCCTGAAATCCATCACGACCTGAGCCGCGAGGGCGTGGCCAAGCGTTATCACGAGGATTTCGACGCCGGTCAGGCCGCCGCCCTCCTGCCCGGTCTCGCGGCGGAGGCGGCCGCCCTGCGCCGTCCCGCGGACGCGCCGCCGCCCGGTCCACGACCCTCACCCGTCCGGTCCACCGCCCTGGACGCCGCCCTCAGCCAAGGAGGTGCGCGATGAGTGGCACCTCCCGCTCCCGCGGCCTGTCCACGCTCGGCATCCACGCGGGCACCCACCTCGACCCAGCCACCGGCGGCGCCTGCAGCCCGGTTTTCCCGTCCACCGCGTTCGCTTACCCGAACCCCGCGAACGAAAACATCTACCCGCGCTACTTCAACACGCCCAACCAGCGCGTGATCGAGCGCAAGGTTGCCGCACTCGAGGGCGGCGAGGACGCCGTGGTGTTCGGCTCCGGCATGGCCGCCATCTCCACTCTGCTGCTCGCCCACCTCTCGCCCGGCGACCACGCGGTGTTCCAGGCCGATCTCTACGGCGGCACCTACCACCTCGTGACCCGCGACCTCGCACGCCTCGGGATCGAGGCGACGCTCTGCCCCTCGGCCGAGGCCTTTGAGGCCGCACTGCGCCCCAACACGCGACTCCTCTACGTCGAGTCCCCGTCCAATCCCCTCCTCCAATGCGTGGACCTCGAAGTCGTCGCCGCGCTCGGCCGCTCCCGCCGGCTGCTCACGATCATCGACAACACCTTCGCTACGCCCATCAACCAGAACCCCATCGCCCTGGGCATCGACGCCGTCGTGCACAGCGCAACCAAATACCTGAACGGCCACAGCGACCTCAACGCCGGCGTGGTCGTGTCGAACTCCGAGGTCGTCAGTCGCGTCCGCTCCGCGGCCGTCAGTCTCGGCGGCATGCTCGACGCCCAGGCCTGCGCGCTGCTTGAACGCGGGCTCAAGACCCTCGCCCTCCGCGTCCGCCAGCACAACCACAACGCGTTCCAGCTCGCACGCCACCTCCAGGCCCACCCCGCGGTCGCCCGCGTCAACTACCCCGGCCTGCCCGACCACCCCACTCACGCCATCGCCCGTAAACAGATGCGCGGGTTCGGCGGCATGCTTTCCTTCGAACTCCGCGATCCGTCCCGCATCGACTCCCTGCTCTCGAGGCTCCGCGTCGTCATGCCCGCGCTCAGCCTCGGCGGCGTGGAGAGCCTCACCTGCGTGCCCAGCCGCACCTCCCACCGCACGATGACACCCGAGGAGCGCCGGGCCGCCGGGATTTCCGACGGGCTCGTGCGCGTCTCCGTCGGCATCGAGGACATCGAGGACTTGATCGAGGACTTCGACCAGGCGCTCGCCCCATCCGATACGCCCTGACGCGCCCCGCCCAGGCATCCGGCTCGTTCCGATCGACCCAGTGCCACGCCACCCCGGGGCACCGCCGCCAACGGATTGCATCCCTCTTCCGGACTGCGCCCCCCTCCCCTGAGGTGTTCGCTGTCATTAATTTTAGGTACACCGCCTCCCTTGCCCGGGAGGACGTTTCAACCTCTAGTGGCTCAAAGCATTTTGCCCTGATTGAACGCGACACCTCGCTCAGGCGTCCTACGCGGCCTCAGGACACTTTAAGCCATTACGTAACGGTTCATGGCTTATTATTAGGGACCCCGCGCCCATTAGGGGGGCGCGGGGTTTTTGTTTTCCGACGCCGCGCGCGGGCGCCCTCCCCTGCCGGCTATTTCTTGATCATTACCTTCGCCACGGCTTGCGCGCGGGAGCGCACCTGCAGTTTCACGTAAATCCGACGCACGTAAGTGCTCACTGTCGTCACGCTCACGCCCAGCTCCGCGGCGATCTCCTTGTAGAGAAACCCCATCGCAAGTCGGTCGAGCACCGTCTTCTCCCGGTCGGAGAGCGTGTACTCCTGCTGCGCAGGCTGCTCCTGGGGATGAAACGACTGCACCACCTTGCGCGCCACGTCGCTCGTCATCGGCGAACCTCCATGCATGACCTCGCGTACCGCCGCCGTGAGCTCCTCGCGCAGGGTCGACTTCAGCAGGTAGCCCGACGCCCCCGCGGTGAGCGCCTGGAAGATGTGGTCCGTGTCCCCATAGATCGTGAGCATCACGAACTGCGTCTCCGGACAGGCGGGTTTCGCCCTGCCGACGAGTTCGATGCCCGACAGGCCCGGCATGTTGACGTCCGCCAGGACGACATCCGGCTGCTCCTTGATGATCCGCTTCAACGCCGCGCGCGGATCCGCGAAATGCCCGAGCAACTGGAAGTCCTCGGTGGCCTCGATCCAGCGCGCCACCGCCTCGCGCGTGCCATCGTCGTCCTCGACGATCATGACGGTGACTCGGCGGCTGTCGTTCTGGGCGCCGGCGGCGGCTTCATCCTCGGGGCGGTTGGGAGGTGTGGGATCGGAGGTGTTCATGACAACGGACATTCAAAGGTGACCTGCGTCCCCTTGCCGGGCGACGACAGAAGCGTGACGGAGCCATCCAGCTCGCGCATTCGCGCGCGCAGGTTCGAGAGTCCCGAGCGATCCTCCGCGTCAGCCGATTCACCACCCAGGGTGGCGGGATCGAACCCGCGGCCATCGTCGGAGACGGAGAGGCGAAGCCAGCCCCCGGACACCTCGAGGCGGACCTCGATGACCTCGCAGTCTGCGTGTTTGAGCGCGTTCGCGATGGCCTCCTTCATGCACATGATCAGGTGGTGGCGGCTGCCTGAGCCGAGCGGAAGCGCCGGCATGCTCTCGGGGAACCGAAGCCGGCAACGCACATTCGCGGAGGTAACGGTCTCCTGGGCGATGCGCATCGCGTAGGACGCGAAGCCTTCGACGGTGTCGTGACTCGGGTTGATCGCCCAGACGAGTTCGTCGAAGGCCTTGGTGATTTCCTTCGCCTTGGAATGGATCCGCGAAAACAGCCGCTTCCGTGTCTCCGCGTCGCCGCGCGGATCGTCGGCCTGGCTGAGCAGCATCACCTGCGCGAGGTGCGCGCCCAGGTCGTCATGAATGTCGCGGGCGATGCGCCGCCGCTCCTTCTCGAGCGCCGCCTCCAGCTCCAGCCTGCGATGCGCCCGCAGGTAGCGTCCGCGCACCGCGATCCACACCAGCAGCGCCAGGAGCGCCGCGGCGGCCGCCGCTACCAGGATCCGGAACCAAAGCGTCTCCACCAGGAACGGCTGCTGGACGATCTCCAGCCGCACCGGCGGGCCCATCTCGACCGAGCTCGGGCTCTGCGCGGTGATCTCGAGCACGTGCGATCCCGGATGCAGGCGCTGCAGGAGCAGCGAACGGCTGTGCCCGAGGTTGATCCAGGTTCCCCCAACGCCTCCGTCCAGGCGGTACGCAAACTCCACGAGCTCCGGATGCACGAGCGTCGGCGCGGTATAATGAATCCGGATACTCTGCGCCTGCGGCCGCGCAACGACCGGGCGCCCCGCCGCAACCGGGCACGGCCGGCCGTCGATCGCGACCTGGGTGATCGCCGGACGCAGGATGGTCGACACGGCACGCACCCGCCGCGTGTCGATCACCGCCAGCCCCGCCGAGGTCGGCACATAGTAGCGCCCGTCGGCGTCCATGTACGCCGCGTCGCGCGTCCCGCCCGCGCATTGGTTCGACGGAAGGCCGTCGTCCACGTTGATCGTAACCGGATACACCCGCGAGCGCGTGCCGTCGGCGACGGCGTCGAGGTCCCGCCTCTTGATCGAGTACACGCCCGCGGAGCTGGTGAACCAGACCCGGCCCCGGCCGTCCGCGTCGATGTGGAAGATGTCGTTGCTCGGGAGTCCCTCGTCAGTGGTGAGATGCGTCCAGACCCCGGCCTTCCAGTGGAAAAGCCCGGCGCCCGCCGTCCCGATCCACAATCCGCCCCGGCCATCATCCCACAGCGCCGAGGCGAAGAGGCTGCCCGTCTCGGCCTTGGGATCGAGCAGGACCACGCGCGATCCTTCAACATAACCCGCCCCCTGCCCGTTCGTGCCAAACCAGATCCGCTCACCGGGCCCTTGCGCGAGACTGCGGACCACCGTCAGCGGCACCCCGCCGGCCGCCATGTGCCAGGTCCACGCCCCGCCAGTCATCCGGCCGATGCCGCCGTTCGTGCCCGCCCAAAGTGATCCGTCCCGGCCCCTGAACAGCGCAGTCACGACCCACCGGCCCGAACGGCTCCAGTTTGGCACCGGTCCAAAACGTCCGTCCTTCCCGTAATCCAGCCCCCCGCCCCAGCTCCCGACCCACACACCTTCCGGGCCCAGATCGAGCATGCTCCAGATGTAGTCGCTGCTCAGACCGCTCTTTTGGCCGAAGTGCTGGAACCTGCCGTCACGATAGCGGAACAATCCCGCGCCCTCCGAACCCACCCACAATCCCCCGCCCGCCGCACCGGTGACGCCCGTCAAGCGCGCCCCCCCGAGCGTTCCCAGCCCGCCCACCTTCTGCGCCTCGCTCACCCGCAGCACCGACACGCTGTCCGGCGACACCGCCACAAGGTTGCCGCTCGAATCCTCCGCCATCTGCATGATCCACTTGGCCGGAAGACCGTCACTAAGGCCGTAATGCGTCACCCCTCCACTTGCATCCACACTGTAGATACCGTTCGCCAGCGTGCCCACGAGCAGCTCGCCCGACTTCACCTCGAGGATCTGGACGACTCCCTTGATCGGGAGCTGGCGGGCCTCCTCGACGGCACCGTCCTTGGAACGACGGAACGCCGTGTCGCCATTCACGATCCACATCCCGCCCCTGCGGCTGGGGATCACGAACGGCACGTAGCCGTCGTTGACCAGGATGCGGTCCCACTCCCCGCCGTGCGCGCCCTTGCGCCACTGGAAAACCATACCGGAATATTCCGCGAGCAACCGCCCGGGGCCGGTCGTCACGAATCCCAGGGTGCCTCCCGCATTCTCGGCCCCAGGCAGCAACGGCGTCGACCAGCCGTCGCGCGCACGCACAAGCCGGTGATCGTCGAGCAGGAGCCAGATCTCGCCCAGCGGGTCGCCCTGGATCGCGCGCACCGTCTGGCGCTCCCACTTGATCGGCAACAGCCGCGCGTGCCCGCTGCGCGGATCGTACTCCACGACATCCCCGGTTTCGTATCCGCACCAGAGGCGTCCGCGGGGATCCTCCCAGAGCGAGGTGATCCGGTCTCCCGAAAATTCCCGGGCCAGGTCGAACGGCACCCGCTCGAACTTCACCCCGTCGAACCGGATCAGGTCGCCGACCGCCCCGATCCACACGGTGCCGTCTCCGCTGATCGTGCAACAGGCGAGGCCGCGCGCCTCCAGGTTGTGCCCGGTGCTCCACGACTGCACCGAGTAGTCCTTCCCGCTCGCCGCCACGCACGCGAACACCGCCAGCCCGACCAGCACAAGGGCCGGAAGTCGAAGCAGGGTTCGGAATCTCGGGCAGGACATTCGGCTATTCCTGACGATGGAAGGCGCCTTGTCGATGGGGGTCTGACGCGACCGTTAGCATGCGCCTGAAAAATGCGATCGAACCTCCGGGACATCCGACTTCGCCAACGCCGCGACGGACGAGCAGAGGTTTTAATTGAACCACAGAGACTCAGAGAACGCAGAGAAAGGCATTTACGGGGAAATCTTGTATCCGAACCTTCCCACCTTCGAGGCTAGCGCCAATTCGATGCCTTGCCTCAACTTCAGGCTCTGTGACCTCTGCCTGTCCGCCGTAGCCTTGGCAAAGGCGGATGTCTCTGTGGTTCAATTGCGGTTTTAGGTTTAAAGGAAAAAGCCATCCCCTCGCGGAGATGGCTTTGTATTTGGCTTTCCACGACGGAAGGTAGACAGATTCCGCCGTGTTCGACGGATCGGACCCCAGATCCAATCCGCCAAAACGTGGGCGGCCCTTGCGGTCCGCCCCCCGGGTTTGACCCCGAAAAACAGGACGGTTCCCTCCAAAAGACTCCGGAGGGAACCGGAACAGACAAAGAACAGGGGAGGCGGCACACCCCGGCGAACGCCGGAGGCGCGCCGCCCCGGGTCCGGCTCAGAACGAGACGCGGACCGTGAGCTGCCAGTCGAGCGGCTCCGGAATCTTGTAGGCCGCGGGCGTGCCGTCGGGCTCCACCGTGATCGGAATGAGCTGCTTCGAGGCGAAGGCGTTGCGGACGTTCAACTGAACGTGCCACTTCGTCTTCTTGCCGGGCTTGAAGTCATATCCGGTCCACAGGTCGACCGCAGTCTCCTTGCGACCGTAGAACGGATGCGTCAGGTCGAAGTGATAGACGTTGTTCGAGTCGAGCGTGGTCGGGTAGCCGAGCACGTCGCGGCTGGACCAGCGATACGCACCACCGATGTTCAGGCCCTTCAGGAAGGTCCGGCTGAAGTAGTAGTTCGAGACCAGGTTGAAGTGCCAGGGACGCAGTTCGGAAACATCCGCGCCCGCACCGAGCTGGGCGAGCGACCAGCCCGACATGAAGGTGCCGGTGAAGTCGCTCCGCGACGTCGTCGTGCTGCCACCCCACCACAGGCGAATATCGCCCGCAGGGCCCTGCATCAGGGAGTTCCAGTGGTTGACCCACTCGTTGAGCGCCGTGCCACCAATGTTGGAGGTCGTCGCAGTCGCGCGGGAGGCGTTGGCGGTGACCGTCCAGTTGTTGGTGACGTTGGCAGTCAGCTCATACTCCCAACCCTTGGACTCGGTGTCCTGAGTCTGGGCGAAGCCCGCGGGCGGATTGTAACTTCCACCCACCGTCTGCCAGGACGTGCCCGAGTTGGTGACCTTCCAGGCCTTGATGAATTTCTGCACCAGCGGATCCGTCGCCATCTGGTCGACGGCCGCGACCGCAGCAGCCTGCTGGGCCGCCGCTTGTTCCGCCGTCTGTCCGTTGATCGGCAGGAAGGCGTTCTGCCAGCTCTGGCCGTACGAGTTCTTGTAGAACTGGTCGAATTCCCAATTCCAGAGGACCGAGGCGCCGAGATCCCACGTGGAGAGCCCGTTCATGCTGGCATTGCTGATGCGCGTATCAAAGTGATTCACCTTGAACACGATCTTCTGGCCGAGGAAGCCGATGCCGACGCCGGCATCGTGCGTCTTGCCGCTCGGATCCGCGATCGCATTGCCATACACATCGACGCGACCGCCGCCGGGCTGGAAGTTCTGCGACTGGTTGAAGAAGACGCTCAGGTCCATGTCCAGGGGAAGCTTGGCCATGATCCGCTTCGGAACATGCAGCACCACGCTGTAGGTCCGGGTGATACCCGATTCCACGGCGGCCGAGCCGATGCGATAGTTCGGATCGAGCAGGTCGTAGGTGCCGTTCGCGGTGATGTTAGGCTGCGCATAGGCGGTGCGAACCGTGTCCTTGCGGATGCCGACCAGGGGAACGATGTCGCCGTCGGCAAAGAAGCCCTGCCAGACAAACGACTTGCTCGAGACCTGTGTCTGCTCCTTCTGGCCGCCCGTGTAGAGCTGGTTGATGTCGCCGTTGAAGGCGCTCAGGACGTGCACCGGAACCGTCGTCCAACCCTGGTAGTTCGCCGGATTGTCCGCGTTCGTGAGCGTCGCGCCCGCCGCGTTGGTCCACGTGGCCGCGGGATCAACCGAGGACGGAGCCGTCCACTTGGCGATCCACTGCTCGGTGGCGCCCTGCGTCGGCATCGTGATCTTCGAGGCATAGTTCAGGAACGCGCCGGAAGCCGTGGTCGCGTTGGCCATCGAGGAGCCGAGGAACGAGACGATGTTCGGCGTGTAATTCAGCAGGTTCTGGATCTGCGTCTGCCCCTGGTTGTAGAGCGCATTGTAGCTCGGATCGGTCGCGAACAGAGCCCAGCTCTTGTTCTCGCGGTAATCCTTGTCAGCAGAGAGCATTCCCGTGAAGCGTTGGACGCCAAACATCCGCGCCATCATCGAGTCGGGAGCAAAGAAGTCCCGGCCGCGCAGTTCGCCGTACGCGGTGAAGCGAATGTCGGTGCGCTGTTCGTCGGTCGAGAAGTTCGAGTAGTGGCCATTGCCCGTGATGAAGGGCTTGCCGAAGTTCGCGTTCGGCGTGCCATCCACGTTGTAGGCGTCGGTCACGATGTTGATCGAGCCCGGGCCCCCAAAGAGGCTCCACTGACCGCTGTGATACTGCTCCTGGTGTCCGGCGAGCTGGTAGCCAAAGCGATTGTTGAAGAAGTTCTGCTCAATCGAGATCGACCCCGCGTTCCAACGCTGCCACTGGCGCGCATTGTCGCCCTCGATCATGTTGTTGTAGAAATCGAACACCGTCGGATCGGTCAGATAGCGGTCCTTGTACAGACCCGCCTGCCAGTACGGCAGGTTCGCGTGCTGCGCGTAGAGCGCATATCCGGAGACGCCGTTCACCTGGTTGTACGGGATGCCATTGATCGCATGACCGTTGACGCTCGCATAACTTCCGATGCCGAGCTGCGGCTGCCAGAAGGTCAGGCCTCCCGGAGTCGTGGCGCCAACGCCCGTGAGCAGCGTCGTGCCACCCTGGAAGCCCATCGTGCCCATCCAGGGCTGGTAATACGGATTGACGGAGCCATCGGTGTAACTCGTCTGCCCCTTGCCCGTCGGGACGGCCGTCGCCGGGTTCGTGTTGATCACGCCGTGCGTCGACAGCGTGGGCCCGAGGCCGTTCGCAGTCCAGTCCGCCATCGGATCGCTCACGAACTTGTTCGCCTCCTTCGGATTGAACCAGGGCGTGATGAGATCATCGGGCGGCGACTGCTCGGGGTTGTTCGAATTGATCGTTCCCCGCTCGTCGTTCACCTTGATCATCGTGCTCACGACATCGTTGTTCAGGAACTTCGGCGTGAACTTGAGGGCGATGTACTGGCGGTTGTCCTTGTTGAACGACGGCTTCTGCTGGTAGTGCGTGGCGGAATACTCCGCGTCCAGGCGGATGGCCAGCTGCTGGGGCACGACGACCTGGTTCGTATCCAGGGAGACACGACCCGAGCTGAAGCGGCCCCAGCGGAACTCAACGTTCGTGAAGTTGCGGAACTCCGCCTCGTTGAGGGTCGTGTTGATGATGCCGGCGGGGGAACCCAGGCCGTACAGGATGGCGTTCGGTCCGCGGACCGCGTCGACGCGGTCGATGTTGAACGCATCCCACGGGATGCTGGAGAGGAAGTAACCGCGGGTATTGTCGGCATTGTCCAGGCCGCGCACGCGGGTGGTGGACTGCGGGTTGATGTAATTCTCGCTGATGGTGCCCGAATTGCCGAAGCCCGAGAAGTTGCCGTGCACGCCGGCGACTTCAGTGTCGGGCAGGTAGGTCAGGAGCGTGCCCGCGTTCGTCACGCCGGTGTCCTGGATGAAGTTCTTGGTGACCGCGGAAATGGCGGCGCCGACGTCGCGCAGGTCCGTGCGCAGACGGGTGCCGGCCAGCGTGGAGGTCGCCGTGTAGCCGCGATCCTTGGAGGAATAGACCTCGAAGGGGGACAGCGTGATCGTTTCGTCATCGGACGACGACGACGAGGCTGCCTGGAGCGCCTTGGTCGAGGCGTCCGGTTGGGTCGCCGCATCCTGGCCGAATAGGCCGGAGCCGGCGCCCAAGAGGAGCGACGTGACGATCGCTCCCTTGGTCCAGCAATTCAATCTCTTCTTATTCATGGACTTGTTGGGTTTGGTATCAGGTTAGGTTGAACCAGTGCCATCCGTCTTCCCCAGCGATGCGCTTCGGCGCCTGTCCAAACCAACCCGCAGCCAGCCCGGCCGTCCGCCAGGGGAGCGGACGCCGTTGGCTGGCGTCGAACGCCGGCAGGGTTGAACGGACTGAAGACACGATGGGGGGATTTCCGGGGGAAGCCTTCCGGTGGCCGGGATCAGTGCGGATCGACTCCGCGCAAACACCCCGGCACCGCAGGGCGAATGGCCGGGATGTAGAGCACTCGCCCCCTGCCCTATCAAGTCAGATCACCCCGCTATAGCATCACCCAACATGCGCGCAGACAGAGACTATAGCAGATTGTTTTCAAAATATATTAAGATTTGCAATCTGTTATCTATTATATTTTTGAAAATTCCATTAAATTCGCCATGTCCTCAATATTGAGGACAAACAAAAGACTTTTTCGCGCAACGGAAGGCGCTCCGCTGTCATCACATTTGATTACAGGTATCCACCCACTGCTCGGCCTCGCTTTGACCAGCCCCGAGGAGGTCCAGGCTCGCAATACCGTCGTGGCGCCGCAGCAGAACCCCAGTATCGTCAATATTGACCAAGCTCATGCCTCCTCTGCCCACTGATGCCAGACCTCGGCCTTCGAAGCCGAGGAGAACGGTCACCAGAGTCGCTTATGTGCGAACGCATGGCCCGAACCGGATTTGAGGTACTTTTCGAATTCCAAAGCCCTGGTTTTGTCCGAGAAAGCCACGTACCCGGAAAGGTCCAGCGGAACGAAGCTCAACGTCGATGGAGTACACCCACGATTGTGCTCATCAAGCCTCCGCCGCAGATCCCTCGTAAACCCAACGTACCGAAACTCGGAATGTCGCCGACTTCTGAGGCAATAGACATAGTACATGTCTTTTTATTTATTTATTTTTACCTTTTTTCAATTTTCATCCTTCGCTCCGTCGGAGCGAAATCGCTTGGGCTGCGCGCCAGCGCCGACTTCACAAGGTAGTCATTCTGACATCACTCTCCCTCCGCGCGCCTCGCCCCCCTTCGCCCAAGGCTTCGGAGGGCGCCATCCTTCGCTCTACTTACGAAAAAACCGCCGACTAGGCGGTTCTCTATTTTCTTCCACTTGGCGTGCCATCCGAAGCTCCAACGGAGCGAAGGATGGCGGGATGGACGGGACTCGAACCCGCGGCCTTCTGCGTGACAGGCAGACGCTCTAACCAGCTGAGCTACCACCCCGTGGTAGAAAGGAGCGGCGAACGAATAAGCCGAGGGCAGGGGTGTCAAGCGTCGTTTTGTCCGGATTCCGCATTTCGTTTCCGCCCTCCTTCGTCATCGAGACCAGACTTCATTTAACCTCTGTAACCCAACTTCTTGCCGAACCCCCTCGCCGCAACTGCCTTCCTCTGTGTCCTCTGCGTCTCTGTGGTTCCGATCCAACTGCGTTCTTGAGGTTCCACCTGCCGACCGCCCCCAGCGCCTGCAGCCCCAACGAAAAGCCCCGGTCTGGTCACCCAAGGCCGGGGCTGAGCTCCGAGTTGGTCTTACGGTCTAATGGCCGATGAAGACCGGTTCACCGCCGGAGGCGCGGGTGATGACATCGTCTTCAGGCATGTTGGTTCTTGGTTTGCAGTTCCTGCGCACGCGAGTCGTTCGCGTGCCTCCTTGTCAGACAATCAAACGTCGCAGCCGGCATGCGCGATCACCGCGAATTCCCCGTCGTCCGCGCGATTGTCAGGACGCTCATACGCAGCAGTAGTTTTTCATCCGCTACACCCGCCGCCAGCACCGGATTCCCTCGCCGAAACAGCCCGCGCCGAATCCGCCACGGACGCGCCAACCTTGACACCTCGGTCGCGCACTGAACTGATCGCGGCGACGCTTCGCCGTCCGTTCTTTCCCTCTCCCGGCAGCCTCCAGGGAAGGCCGTGAAAATCGGCCACAGTTGCGCTGCGGTAACGCATCAGTCCAAACCTCCCTCGCCACGCCCCGCGCGCGGCGAGCAACGCCAGTCCCGCTCCCGTGGGATGAAGGCCCGAGGCGAGGCAGCCCGCTCCACCCGGAGCAGGCACCACATGCGAAGTCCGAATACCTGCCTGCCCTTCTCTCCTCACGAGCCCGGCGCCCACGCGCCCCGCTCGCGCAACCCTTCAACGCATCATTGAAGCGTGAGAGTGGACTCATCGGTCACGGCTCCCCGGCCTCCCAGAGGCGGGACGCCTCCGCGGCTGGTTTCTGCTCTTGCCCGAAACCCATGCCCTCGCCCGAGTCCATCACGGCACATCGCCAGTCGCCCCATAAGGCGACCCACGCCCGCTCACGCCGATGAGCGGGCTGATCTTCCTCACGGGCCCCGTGCGCAGCGGCAAGAGCCGGCGCGCCGTCGAACTCGCCCGCGCCTGGGGCTCCGACGTCGTGTTCGTCGCCACTTACCGCCCACCCGCCCGCTCCGACGCCGAAATGGACGAGCGCGTCCGGCGCCACCGCGCGGAACGCCCGGCCTGGCGCACACTCGAGGCTCCCGAGGACATCGCCGGCGAACTCGCGCGTCTCGATCCGCCGCCCTCCGGCGTCGTGATCGATTGCCTGACGCTGTGGACCAGCGACCGCTTCGCCTGCACTGACGAAGAAATCCTCGCCGCCTGGGACGATCAGCTCGCCTTCCTCTCCACCGCCCCCTGGCCCGTCGTCGTCGTGAGCAACGAGATCGGCTGGGCCCCCGTCCCCGCCGACCCCGCGCTGCGCCGCTTCCGCGACCTCGTTGGCACCCTCGGCCAGCGCACCGCCGCCGCCGCGCACGAAGCGTGGCTCCTGGTCGCCGGCTGCCCCGTCCGCCTGAAGTGATTTTTCCATGACACCCTCCACCTCCTGGTCCGTCCCCTCCATCCCGCCGCTTGCCCGCGACCTCGCCCCGGCCCTTCAGGCGCGCATCGACAACAAGACCAAGCCTCCGGGCTCGCTCGGCCGCCTCGAGGAGCTCGCGCTGCAGCTCGGCCTGATGCAGGGCACCACGAGCCCCGCGCTCCGCAATCCGACGGTGCTCGTGTTCGCGGGCGACCATGGCTTCGCCCGCGAGGGCGTCAGCCCCTTCCCTCCCGAGGTCACCCCGCAGATGGTGCTCAACTTTCTCTCCGGCGGCGCCTGCATCAACGTGATCGCCCGCATGCACGGGCTGCCCATCAAGGTGATCGATGCCGGCGTCGCCAGCGACCTGCCGGATCACCCGGACCTGCTGAATCTCAAGGTCCGCCCCGGCACCCGCAACGCCGCGCACGAGGACGCCCTCACGCCCGCCGAGGTCGCACTCTGTCTCACGCGTGGTGCCGCGCTCGTCCGAGACCTGGCGCGGTCCGGCACCAACGTCATCCTCCCGGGCGAAATGGGCATCGGCAACTCCTCCGCCGCAGCCCTGCTCACCAGCGCGCTGCTCGGGCTCCCGCTCGCCGACTGCGTGGGCGTAGGCGCGGGCCACGACCCGGCCGGCGTCCGCCGCAAGCTCGAGATCCTCACCCGCGTGCAAAAGCGCCGCCACGTCGCGTCCGATCCGCTCGACGCGCTCGCCGCCTTCGGTGGCTGCGAAATCGCCATGATGGCCGGCGCCATGCTCGAGGCCGCCTCGCTGCGCATGCTCGTGCTCGTCGACGGCATCATCGCCACCGCCGCCTTCACCGTCGCCGCAAAGCTCAACCCCTCCGCACTCGAGTACGCGGTCTTCGCCCACGCCTCCGGCGACGGCCCGCACCGGCTCGCGCTCCAGGCCCTCGGCGCGCGCCCGCTGCTCGACCTCGGAATGCGCCTCGGCGAAGGCACTGGCGCCGCCATGGCCTGGCCGATCGTGCGCGCGTCCGTCGCCTTCCTCGACGAGATGGCCACCTTCGAGTCCGCCGCCGTCAGCAACCGGAACTGATCCATGGGACTGTTCGCCAGGGAGGCGCGCGCGCTCCGCACCGCCGTGCTGTTTTTCACCCGGATTCCGCTGCCGGCCGGTCCGGGCGTGTCCGCGGACGATCTCCGACGTTCGGCCGCGTATTTTCCGGCGGTCGGCTGGATCGTCGGCGGCGCGGGTGCGGGCGTGTTCTGGGCCGCCTCCCGCGTGCTGCCCACGACCGTCGCCGCCGGGCTCTGCCTGACCGCCACCGCCCTGCTCACGGGTGCGATGCACGAGGACGCGCTGGCCGACGTCTGCGACGGCTTCGGCGGAGGTGCCACCCGTGAGCGCGTCCTGGAAATCATGAAGGATTCCCACGTGGGCGCCTTCGGCGTGGTCGGGCTCATCCTCACGCTCGGCCTTCGCTGGCAGTCCCTCGCTACCCTGCCCCTCGCCCTGGCGCCGGCCGTCATCCTCGCGGCGCACACGGTCAGCCGCGCCGCGTCGATCTCGCTCATGACGACGCTCGACTATGTGCGCGAAGGTCCGAGCAAGGCGCGCGCCCTGTCGTCGCGCCTCTCACTGCCCCGCATCGCGCTCACCCTCGTGGCCGGCCTCGCGCCCCTGCTGCTGCTCCCACTCCACCTGTGGTGGGCGCTCGTGCCCGTGGCCCTGGTGCGGATCCTCGGCGAAGCCTGGTTCCGGCGCCGCATCGGCGGCTATACCGGCGACTGCCTCGGCGCGCTCCAACAGGTCGCGGAAATCGTCTTCCTGATCGCGGTGGGGGTCCTGTCATGGCGGTGATCCTCGTGCGCCACACGTCGGTGAACATCGCACCGGGCATCTGCTACGGCGTCTCCGAGGTGCCGCTTGCGGACACGTTTCAGACCGAGGCCGAGCGCGTGCATCGCGCCCTGCCTCTAGGTCCGCGGCTCGTGGTGTCGAGCCCCTCGAAGCGCTGCCTGAGCCTGGCGCGTGTCCTCGCTGGCGACGGCCCGGTCGCGACCGATCCCCGTTTGCACGAGCTCAATTTCGGCGCCTGGGAGGGCCGTCATTGGGACGATCTCCCTCGCGCGGACGTCGACGCCTGGAGTGCCGACTTCGTGAACCGCGCCCCTCCCGGCGGGGAATCCTTTACCCAACTGGCAGCACGAGCCGAGGCCTGTCTCGCAGACCTCCTTCAGCGTCACTCCGGCGAGACGCTCGTGCTGGTCACCCACGGAGGCGTCATCCGCGCCCTGCTCGCCCCCCGCAGCGGCCTGGCGTTGCGCGACGCCTTCTCGATCCCGGTCGACTTCGGCGGGGTGTACCCGCTCGTGCCGTGAGCATTCTCCTGGCCCTGCTCGTCGATGCGCTGTTCGGCGAACCGCCCAACTGGCTGCACCCGGTCGCCTGGATCGGACGCCTGCTCGGCTGGGTCGGCAGGCCGCTCACCTCGCTTGGCCCCCGCCCCGCCTTCGCCGCGGGCGCCGTGCTCTGGGTGCTGGGAGCCCTGGTGTTCGTGGCCCCTTTCGTGTTCGCCGCCCACGTCCTGCGACTTGCACCCGCCTGGGTCGCGTGGATCGCCACCGGGCTCCTCCTCAAACCCCTGCTCGCCCTGCGCGTATTGATCGGCGAGGTGCGTGCCGTGGAGACCGCCCTGGGCGACGGCCTCGAGGCCGGCCGCCTCCGGCTCGCGCGGATCGTCAGCCGCGACACCTCGTGCCTGACCGAGGCCGAGGTCCGGGAATCGGCACTCGAATCGCTCTCCGAAAATCTCTCCGACTCGGTGGTGGCGCCGCTCTTCTGGTTCGCACTGCTCGGCCTTCCCGGCGCTGCGCTCTACCGTTTCGCCAACACCGCCGACGCGATGTGGGGTTATCGCGGCGCCTGGGAATGGGCCGGCAAGTGGGCCGCACGCGCGGACGACCTTCTCAACCTCGTTCCCGCCCGCCTCACGGCACTGCTGCTCGCCGCCTTCGGTAGCCACCCCCTGGATACACTCCGCCACCTTGGTGGCGAGGCGGCCCGCACTCCCTCGCCCAACTCCGGCTGGCCCATGGCCGCGCTCGCGCTGTCGCATGGGATCCGCCTCGGAAAACCCGGCGTCTATGTGCTCAACCCCGATGGAGCGACGCCCGCCGAGGGGGTCGTTCCCGCCTGCATCCGCCACGTCCGCCGCACGGCGTGGGCCGCCGCCCTGCTGCTCGGCGCCGCGGGCGCGGTGATCGCGAGGTGCTGCCATGCCTGACCTTTTTCCACACCACGGTGGCACAGACTCGGGCCCCGAGCCGCGGCACGATTTTTCGACGAACGCCAACCCGCTCGGTCCCTGTCCCGCCGTGCTCGCGGCCGTGCGCGCCGCCGACCTCAGCCGGTATCCGGACCCTGCCTACACGGGCCTCCGCGACACCCTCGCCGCGCACCACGGCGTCACACCCGACCGCATCGTGGTCGGCGCGGGAGCAAGCGAACTCATCCTCCGCCTGGTCCGCGCCCACCGGGGCTCCGTGCACGCACTCGGCCCGACCTTTTCGGAATACGGCCGCTGCGCCCACGTCGAGCTGCGCCCCTGGACAGAGGAGCGGAGCCCCGCCGACTTTCTCGCGGCCCACGCCGACGGCCGCCGCCTTGGTTTCATCTGCTGGCCAAACAACCCCACCGGCGATCGCTGGCCCCTGGACTTTGTCCGCGACGCCTCGCTTGCCGGCCCGCTCGTGCTGGACCTCGCGTATTTGCCGTTCTGCGACACGACGGAACTCGCCGCCCTCGAACGAGCGACCCCGGGAGCCCTCCGCCTGTACGCCCCGAACAAAGCCTTCGGCCTGTGCGGCCTGCGCGCCGCCTACCTCGTCCTGCCCGAATCCCGGCAGGACCTCGCCCACCTCGCGCCGAGCTGGGTCATCGACCGCGCCTCCGAAGCCTTCCTCGCCGCAACCGTGACGCCCGAGGCCCTCGCCTGGCTCGAAGCCACCAAGCCCGTCATCGCCGCCTGGCGCTCAGCCCTGGCGCGCGATCTCCGCAGCCACGGTTTCGAGGTCCACGAAAGCCCGTGCACGTTTCTGCTCGTTCGCGTCTCCAACGCCGCCCACGTCGCGACCGCCCTGCGCCGGCAGGGAATTCGAGTCCGCGACGCCACCTCCTTTGGCCTGACGCACTCCCTGCGTCTGGCCGTCCAGCACCCGGAGGCGAATGAAACCCTCGTCCGGGCCCTGTCCGAATTCCCGGCCGACTGATCCCGCCCCCTCCGCACGATCGGCTCTGCCCTCCGCCCATCCTTTCCCCGCGTGAACCCGATCCGCTCCGAACCAGCGGCGATTTCCTGCCAGTCTGTTGCATTACATTAACAGCGGACGCGTCCGACGAATATCCAGCCTGCCACTACGCGGGGTCTTGTTGACGACGTGGCTGATTTCCCGTCAGAACGCTGATCGTGATCCACGGCAACGCCTCTTTGTTTCCCACAGGCTGGGTCCATTTTCTCGCCGGTGGGGTATTCATTGGCCTGGGCGTGAGTCTGCTGTTCGCCCTCACCGGATTGGTCGGCGGCGTCAGCACGGCCTACACGGCGGTGTGGTCGTTCGTCAGCCACCTCCCGCATTTCCAGCAGGAGAAATTCGTCGCCACGCGAAACTGGCGCCTGATGTACGGGCTGGGCATGGTCCTCGGCGCGCTGGTGTACACCGTGACCCTCGGACGAGGCCGGATCTTCGTGACCGCGGTGCCGGGCTGGCAGCTGCTGGTCGGCGGCCTGATCGGAGGCTTCGGCGCCCGCATGGGCAACGGCTGCACCTCCGGCCATGGCATTTGCGGCCTGGCCTCCCTGCACCTCTCCTCGCTCGTGGCGGTGATCATCTTCCTGGCCACCGCGCTTCTCACCGCTCACCTCGTCCACGTCTTCGGAGGCTTCTGACATGCGCCGTCGCCAGGACACCGACCGGACAAATTCCAGGAAGCACGCGCTCACCGTCATGCTTTCCGCGCTGGTGGCGGGAGTCCTGTTCGGCTTCGGCCTCGCGCTGTCGACGATGGTGCAGCCGGAAGCGATCAAACAATTTCTCCTGCTGCACAACCTCGGCCTGCTGCTCGTGCTTGGAGGCGCCAGCCTCACGACGATGCTGTGTTATCAGCTCCTACCCCGCCTGGCACGCCGCCCGCTCTTCGCCCACGGCTGGGCCACGCGGCCGGCTTACCTCAACCGCCGTACCCTGATCGGCGCGGCCCTGTTCGGCGTCGGCTGGGGTCTGAGCGGAGTCTGCCCCGGCCCTGCGCTCGCCGGACTCGGCGTCGGCAACTGGCCGATCCTGCTATCCGTTCTCGGCCTCCTGCTCGGCGCCTGGATCGAAGGCCGCTACTTCCAGCGCCGGTAAGCCCCCGCCCCGAATCGGCTTGCCCGGGGATTTTGCAGAGGCGTACTAGAGCGGCGACACTTGGGCGACGGTAGCTCAGCCGGACAGAGCAGCGGTTTTCTAAACCGCGGGTCGGGAGTTCGAGTCTCCCCCGTCGCACCATCCTTCGCTCCTTCGGAGCTTCGGATGGCACGCCAGGTGACAGACGGGTCTGCCGGGTGCGTGGCTGCCACTCCGATCTTCCCTCCTCTGTCCTCTGTCTTCTGACCTCCGACTTCTGACATCCGACCTCCGACTTCCGCCCCCTGACCTCCGACTTCCGCTCCGTCGCAGTCATCGCGCCCTACGTCGCGCTCCTCGATTCCTTCCTCCCGTGAATTTTCTTCGCCACTTCTCCCTTGACTCTCGGGCAATCCGCTGAGTTTCTGGCCGGCTTACCAAGTCCGACAACATCATGGCCAACACCAAATCCGCCATCAAAGCCGCGCGCAAATCCGCGCGTAGTGCCCTCCGTAACAAGGCGACCCTTACCCGTCTGAAGACCCTGCGCAAGAAGTTCGAGCAGGCGACTAAGAAGGGCGACGCCGCCGAGGCGCGTACCGCCGGCATCGCCTACGCGTCGGCCGTGGACAAGGCCGCCAAGAAGGGCGTGGTCCATCGCAATGCGGCCAATCACGTCAAGGGCCACGTCTCCAAGGCGGTCCTCGTAAAGGCCTAACCCCAACCTCTCTCGATCACCATGGGCAATCTCAAGAAGAAGCGCCGGTTGAAGATGAACAAACACAAGCGCCGCAAGCGCTTGAAGTCCAATCGCCACAAGAAGCGCACCTGGCAGAAGTAATCCGGCCTCCCGCCGGCTCCCTGCCCACGCCGAACCCGCCCCGATTCCGAGGCGGGTTTTTTGTCGCCTAATCCCTGGCGCGTTCAGTGAATCACGCAGGCGCGGGAGAGCCCCAGAGTCAGGCTATCGCACCTCGGTTCTCTCTAGAATCCCCCTCGGCGCCCCTTGCAGCGCGAGGGTCGCAGGGCACGATTCACAGGTTTCCCGCCTGAACCGAAAGTCCACTTCCATCTCACTCTTAATTGGTTACCCAATTATTGAGCATCCAAAAAGAAGCCTCTCCCCACAAAATCACCTCCAATGTCCCGCGTCCCCAAAAAACCTACGCAAAAATTGATCGGCGCTTAATTTCTCTAATTCGGCCCTTTATGTAACTTCTTCCTAGGAATTCGAAGAATTCGTTGACGAACCCCCGGCAAAAGCTATCTCTTCAACTCATCAGATTTAACTCTTTCTCCCGCCTAGCGGGAGTTTTGGGGTAACTAAGAAAGCAAAGGCGGGTCGCTTAGGGGTAGGCGACCCGCCACTTTTTTGTCCGGATGTCGCGCTGTGGCACTTCTTTTCGAAACAGGACTTGCCCAGCTGTGCAGCGAAACGCAGCGTCTGCGATCGTGCATCGTACTTCCGATATCAATGTAGTCGAAACACGGGTACTCCCCTCGCCCGCAGACATCGTCCGGGAGCTGCCCGCCAGCGAGACCGCGGCGGACTTCATCGCCAGGTCGCGGCAGGACGTGCACCGGATCCTTTTCGGGGACGACAACCGCTTCCTCCTGCTCATCGGGCCCTGCTCGATCCATGACCTCAAGTCGGGCCGCGAGTACGCCGAGCGCCTCGCCGCCCTCGCCCAAAAGGTCTCCGACCGGATCCTGATCGTCATGCGGGTCTATTTCGAGAAACCCCGCACCACCGTCGGCTGGAAGGGCCTCATCATGGACCCCCACCTCGACGGCTCCCATGACATCGCGGCCGGGCTGCGCATCGCCCGCAAATTCCTCCTCGACGTGCTCGAGCTGGGCCTGCCCACCGCCACCGAGCTGCTCGATCCCATCACGCCCCAGTACATCGCCGATCTGATCTGCTGGTCGGCCATCGGCGCCCGCACCGCCGAGTCGCAGACCCATCGCCAGATGGCCTCCGGCCTGTCCATGCCCCTCGGGTTCAAGAACGGCACCGACGGCTCCATCCAGACCGCCATCAACGCCATCAAGGCCGCCGGCCAGTCCCACACGTTTCTCGGCATCGACGTCGAGGGACGCGCGTCCTCCGTCACCACGCGCGGCAACCCGAACTGCCACGTCGTCCTTCGCGGCGGCAACTCCGGCCCGAACTACTCGCCGGAGCACATCCTGCAGACCGAAACCCTGCTCGCAAAGGCCAAGCTCCCGAAGGTCATCGTGGTCGATTGCTCGCACGACAACTCCTCCAAGCAACCCGAGCGGCAACCGGAGGTCCTCCGCGCGCTCACCGACCAGATCGTCGCAGGCAACCGCTCCATCATCGGAGCCATGATCGAGAGCAATCTCGGCGCCGGTAATCAGCCCTTCCCCCAGCCCAAGGAAAACCTCCGCTACGGTGTCTCCATCACCGACGGCTGCATCGACTGGCCCACCACGGAACAGACCGTGCTCGAACTTTACCAACGCTTGGGCGCGCGCACCGCTTGATCGTCATTAAACTCCGTCCTTGCGTGCTGGCGCAGGTTTAGAATTTCTTACTCCAACTTGCTATGAAATCACCCATCCGCGTTGCTGTCACCGGAGCCGCCGGCCAGATCGGCTACTCCCTCCTCTTCCGTATCGCCTCGGGCTCCATGTTCGGACCCGAGCAGCCGGTCATTCTCCACCTGATCGAGATTGAGCCGGCCCTCCCCGCCCTCGGTGGCGTGGTCATGGAACTCCAGGATTGTGCCTTCCCGCTGCTCAAGGGCGTCGTTGCCACCGCCTCCCTCGACGAGGGCTTCAAGGGCGTCAACTGGGCCCTGCTCGTCGGCTCCGTCCCGCGCAAGGCCGGCATGGAGCGCAAGGACCTGCTCGGCATCAACGGCAAGATCTTCACCGGCCAAGGCCAGGCGATCGCCAAGAACGCCGCCCCCGACGTCCGGATCCTCGTCGTCGGCAACCCCTGCAACACGAACTGCCTGATCGCCCGCAGCAACGCGACGTCGATCCCCGCGGACCGCTGGTTCGCGATGACCATGCTCGACCAGAATCGCGCGGTCACCCAGCTCGCCATCAAGGCCGGCGTCGATACGACCACCGTCTCGAACCTCGCCATCTGGGGTAACCACAGCTCCACGATGTACCCGGACTACGCCAACTCGAAGATCGGCGGCAAGCCCACGACCCAGGTCATCACCGACGAGGTCTGGTACAAGGACACGTTCATCCCGACCGTGCAGCAGCGCGGCGCCGCGATCATCAAGGCCCGCGGCCTGAGTTCCGCCGCCTCGGCCGCCAACGCGGTCGTCGACACCGTCCGCAACCTCACCAATCCGACCAAGGCCGGAGACTGGTTCAGCGTCGCGGTCTGCTCCGACGGCTCCTACGGCATCGAGAAGGGGCTCATGTTCTCCTTCCCGATCCGCAGCGACGGCAGCAAATGGGAAATCGTCCAGGGCCTGTCGCTGAGCGAATTCTCCCGATCCAAGATCGCCGCGACCGAGAACGAGCTGAAGGAAGAGAAGGCGCTCGTCGCCGACCTGCTCCCCCGCTGAGCCCGACTCAGATCATCACCGTTTTCCAAAGGAGGCGCGCCGCGCCTCCTTTTTTTTGCCATCGCGGGAGGCACAACCGCCACCGGCCCTGATGCAGGACAAAGCAGGTGGATTTGAACCACAGAGACACCGAGATCACAGAGCCTGAAATCGAAGCAATGGGCGGAATCAGCGCTCACCGCGGAAGTGAAGAGGATTCGATCCAAGATTAACTTCCCACCGCCTTTCTCCGTGTTCTCCGTGTGCTCTGTGGTTCAATCGCGGCTGGTCTTCGTCGGTGTCTGTTCGGATCGCCCGCTCATTCCTGAGCGATAGACGGCGATTGTCAGCGCCGCGCCTTTCCGTTTGCTCGGAGGCTTGGCCTCCCCTCACTCCTCCGCACCGTCCCCCGAGCCGATTCCCGTCGTCGCCGCATTGATCCTCGATCGCGGGCGCTGGCTGGTCGCACAGCGTCCGGCAAACAAGCACCTCGGCGGCAAATGGGAGTTTCCGGGAGGCAAGGTCCACGACGGCGAGGACCCGCGCGACGCCCTGATTCGGGAAATCCGCGAGGAGCTGGGCTGCACGATCGAGGTTCTCGCCGCCGTCGCCCCCTACGTGCACGACTACGGGACGGTCCGTATCCGCCTGATCCCCTACACGGCCCGCCTGGCCGCGTCCGGCGTCCAACCGGTCGCCCTCGAGCACTCCGCGCTGCGCTGGGCCGGTCACGAGGAGATCGCAGGCATGGACCTCGCCCCCGCCGACCTTCCGCTCGTCGCACTCCTCCCCGGCCTCGCGGGCCGCCCTCAGTAATGCGGGGGACGTTCGTCAACCGGCAAGCCGCCCGCGCCCTCGCCCGGCCCCCCGGACTCCCGCAGGCGCTCCTGCAGCGACGACGCCAGCGTTTCCAGCTTCCGAAGCCTGTCCGCCATCTGCATCATCGCCTTGTCCTGCTCGGTCACATGCCGCTGCAGCCAGGCAATCCGCTCCTCGAGTATCCGGAATTTTTCGTCGTCCACGGTGTTCGCGGGACATCGCAATGCGCCCGGGCCGCGGCGTCAACCCCGCCCCGGCAAGCGCGCAAATGCCGCGTCGTTCGCTCGAACTTTTCTGGGAACTTTTTCGCCCCAAGCCCGTCTTACGGCGACTCTGCCAGCCTCAAAACGATTCTTTCATAATGATCGAAGTTATTGATTTGGTAAAGACTTACGGAGCAAAGCGCGCGGTCGACAAAATCTCCTTCTCCGTGAGTCGCGGGGATATTCTGGGCTTTCTTGGCCCCAACGGAGCAGGCAAATCGACGACCATGAAGCTGATCACGGGGTTCCTGACACCGGACAGCGGCACCGCGGTGGTAGCCGGGCACGACGTGCGGAAGGCCCCCCTCGAGGTGAAACGGAAAATTGGATACCTCCCCGAAAGCGCGCCATCGTATCCGGAAATGAATGTCGAGGAGTTCCTCCTCTTCGTCGCGGAGGCCCGGGGGTTCACGCGGCCTGGCGACCGCGAGGCGCTCGTGGACCGCGCGGTCGCGAAGACCCACCTGGAGCCCGTGCGTCGCCAGTCGATCGAGACGCTCTCCAAGGGCTACCGCCAGCGCGTCGGCCTCGCCCAGGCCATCCTTCACGATCCACCCATCCTGGTGCTCGACGAGCCCACCGACGGGCTTGATCCGAACCAGAAGAACGAGGTGCGCAGCCTCATCCGGGGCATGGCCACCGAGAAGGCCGTGATCCTTTCCACCCACATCCTCGAGGAGGTGGAGGCCGTCTGCACCCGGATCGTCCTGCTGTCCGCCGGCCGCATCGTCGTGGACGAGACCCCGGCCGCCTTCCAGGCACGCCAGCCGGGCGCCCGCCTCGACGCCATCTTCCGTTCCCTCACCCAGTCCGACGTCTGAACCGGACCCAACCCCCTCCCAGGCACGCTCCATGTCCCGCGTCGCATCCATTTTCAAGCGCGAGTTCGGAGGTTACTTCCGCACTCCCGTCGCCTACGTCTTCCTGGTCGTCTTCCTGATGCTGAGCGTCGGCCTCGCGTTCTTCGTCGGCCAGTTCTTCGATTCGAACGTCGCGTCCCTCGAGAGCTATTTCTCGTTCCATCCCTGGCTGTTCATCTTCTTTGCCGCGGCGGTCGGCATGCGCCTGTGGGCCGAGGAGAAGAAGAACGGCACCATCGAGCTGCTCTTCACGCTGCCGATCACGCCGCTCGACGCGGTGCTGGGAAAATTCCTGGCGGCCTGGGCCTTCCTCTCGATCGCGATCCTGTTGAGCTTCCCGATGGCGATCACCATCGGCTTCCTCGGATCGCCCGACTGGGGCGTGGTGATCACCAGCTATTTCGGGAGCATCCTCATGGCCGGCTCGTTCCTGGCCGTCTCCTCCCTCACCTCCGCGTTCACACGCAACCAGGTCATCAGCTTCGTGGTGAGCGTCTGCGTGAACCTCGTGCTCGTGCTGATGGGCTGGAGCATCTTCAACGGCGCGATGGGGCGCGTGATGCCCCAGTGGCTCGTGGATACGATCTCCAACTTCAGCACCATGCCACACTTCGAGCCCTTCACCAAGGGCATGGTCGACCTGAAGGACGTCGTGTTCTTCCTGTCGCTGACGACCTTCTGCCTGTTCCTGAACGTCGTGGCCCTCGAGCGCTGAACGCCAACCCCTTTCCTCGATGAAATTCGGTCGAAAAGCCCTGTCCGTCGTTCTCCTCTTCATCGCCCTCGTCCTCGCAAACTACATCGCGGCCAACCTTCCGTTCCGGCTCGATGCCACGGCGAACCACATCTACACGCTGTCGCCGGGCACCAAGGCCATCCTCTCCAAGATCGAGGATCCGGTCACCCTCGATTTCTACTTCACCCGCGACGCCCGCGGCCTGCCCACGATGTACAAGGACTACGCCGACCGCGTCGAGGCGATGCTGCATCTGTATGCCCGCGCCGCCAACGGCCGGATCATCCTCAACGTGATCAACCCCGAGCCCGACACGAATGCCGAGGAGGCCGCCACCACCGCGGGGTTGCGCGAGCAGGTGATGCCCAACGGCGACAAGTTCATCCTTGGCCTGGTCGCCACGCAGGCCGACCAGCAGAAGGTGATCAAGACCTTCGACCCCCAGCGGGAATCCTTCCTCGAATATGACCTCTCGCAGCTGATCTTCGACGTGCAGCAGGTCGACAAGAAGAAGATGGGGCTCATCTCGAGCCTCCCGCTGAAAGCCAAGTTCAACTACATGGCCATGCAGAGCGGCCAGATGCCCCAGAACCAGTACGTGCTCAACGCCTGGGAGAAGCATTTCGATGTCGAGTCCATCGAACCGACTGCGACCAGCCTCCCCAAGGATCTCGACGTGCTCGCGATCGTGGCCCCGAGAAACCTGTCACCACAGCTCCAATACGCGATCGACCAGTTCGTGCTCTCCGGCAGGCCCGTGTTCATCGCGGTCGATCCGTCCACGCAGCTGTTCAAACAGCAGGGCGGCTCGTCGATGTATGGGGCTCCCGACGCCTCGAGCGACCTGCCCGGCCTGTTCAAGGCCTACGGCATCGCCTACTCTCCCACCATGGTCGCGGGCGACGAGGATGACGCCTCCAAGGTCCAGTCGAGCGACGGCACGATCGCCACCTACCCGACCTGGCTGAGCCTCACCGCCGCAAATCTCAATTCCACCTTCATCGGCACCGCCCAGCTCAACTCCCTGCTCTTCGTCGAACCCGGCGCCGTGGCGCTCGCCCCGGGGTCCACGCTCAAGATGACATCCCTGGTGCGCACCTCCGCCCATTCGGGCATGGTGCCTGTGATGTCCCTGCAGTTCACGCAACCCGACGATCTCATGCGCCAGCTCAAGATCGAGGGAAGGAAAACGATCGCCGCGCTCTTCACCGGTCCTCTCAAGACGGCGTTCCCCGACGGGATGCCGGGTGCCGCTCCAGCAAAGGGCAAAGCCGCGAAGCCCGAGCCCGCCAAGGGGCAGCTCACCCACTCCAAGGGCAACGCCACCATCCTCGTTGTCGCCGACGCAGACTGGCTCATGGACGACTTCAGCGTACGGCAGCTCAACTTCCTCGGCACCCAGATGGCCGAGCCGCTGAACGACAACCTCTATTTTGCCGAGAACTGCCTGGACTACCTCGGCGGGCCGAAGGACCTGCTCTCCATCCGCGGCAAGGGCAGCTCCGCGCGCCCGTTCACCGTCGTGATGAACATGCAGGCCGCCGCCGAGCGAAAGTACCGCCAGAAGCTCGATGCCGTGGAGGCCCGGCTTTCGCAGATCCAGCAGAAGCTCACCGAACTCCTCGGCAAGCGCGGCCAGACCCAGACCCTGATCGCCACGCCGCAAATGCAGAAGGAGGTCGACGCGTTCCAGAAACAGGAGGGCGACGCCCGGATCGAACGCCGCCATATCCGCCTGGAACTGCGCGAGGGGATCAAGTCGCTCGAATACACGTTGCTCTTCATCAACCTGCTCGCCTCGCCGTTGCTCGTGATCGCCTTTGGCATCTGGTTCTACCGCCACCGCCGCGCCTGAAACCCAGCAAGCTCCGCCACCCATGAAATTGAAGAACCTGACGATCGCCGTCGTGATCCTCTTCCTGGCCTCGGTGGCCGTGTACGTGGCCAACCGCCCCGCAAAGCTCGCGGGGGCGGATCCACGCATCGGACACCCCATTGTCGACCGGTCCGTCCTCGGCAAGGCCACCCGTCTCACCCTCGAGACCAGCGGCAAGCAGGTCGTCATTTCGAAATCGCCTTCCGGCGGCTGGGTCGTCTCGAACTACTACGATCTTCCCGTCGATTTCTCGAAGCTCACCCAGTTCGTCGACCAGCTCCAGAAGGCGAAGATCGACCGTTTCGTGACCACCGATCCCGAGCGCATCGCTCACTACCAGTTCGGAAACGACTCGGTCTCCCTGGCGGATGCCTCCGGCAAGACGCTCTGGTCACTCGACCTGGGCAAGACCACCGACTCCGGCGACCGCCTGATCCGGTTTCACGGTGGGAAGAAGGTCTTCCTGAGTCGCATGAACCTGTGGATGGATTCGTCGGCGCAAAACTGGGCCGACTCGACCTTGGTTTCCCTGAAACTGGACGACGTGAAGGGCATCACCCTCAGCTTCCCGTCGGGCAACTCGCTGGACCTCGTCCGCGCCAAGGCCGGCGCTCCATTTCACATCCAGGGCCCGGCGCCTGCGGGACGCCAACTCGATCCTCAGAAAGTCGACGCGCTGCTGACCTCGGTGACCACCCTGCGTTTCTCAGGCACCGACGCCCCCGATTCGCCCAAGGTGAAGGATGCCGAAAAGCACAGCCGTCTGGTGGTCCTTCACACGTTCGGCGGCAAGGACTGGCGCCTGACCTTCAGCCAGACCCCGCCCGCCCCCAAGGCGGTCGCCAAGGCTGCCGCCAAAGCCCAGATCGCGACACCCGCCAATCCTGCGCCCGGAGCCACCCCGCCGGTCTTTCTCAACGTGACCTGCTCCGACGCCAAGGCGCCGATCAATCAACTGATGACCCGTCGCGCGTTCGAAATCTACGACTACAGCTACACTTCCCTTCCAAAGACCGTCGACGACCTGATGCTTCCGCCGCCCCCGAAGCCTGCTGCACCCGCCTCCAAGGCGACCGCAGCGGTGCACCCGAATCCGGCGAAGAAGTAACCCAGCGCCCCGCCGGCTCACCCGACGCCCGCAGCCGTTTTGGCGCGGGCGTTCGTTTTTTGGCCTGTCCCTCATCGTCAGCCCGCGCGACGAGCCGGGAGGCCGAGCCTCCCGCGCAGGGCGGAATCGTGATTCCGCACTCCAGGTTAAGGCACTCAACAGGGGGGGCCGAAAATTGCCTGTCCCTCATTCTAGACTCTGGTTTGGGTCTTGACTCGTATCTTAATATCCGGATTTTTTGATACGTCATTTCGAGTCGCCACCGTTTCTCCGCCGTCTTTGGTCCCATCCCATGCCCGCCAATCCCTCAATCTCGTCCCTGTTCGAGCAGAAGCGTCCCCTTCGCTCGCTTGAGTTTTTCCCTCCCAAGGACGACGCAGGCATGGACGCCCTTCGGCAGACGGCGGCCGCAGTCGCGAAGATCGACTGGGACTTCGTCTCCGTCACCTACGGAGCCGGCGGGAGCACGAGGCAGCGCACCGCGCAGGTGTCGCAGGTCCTAAAGGACGACTGCGGGCTGACCGTCATGCCCCACCTGACCTGCGTCGGCCATTCCCGCGCGGAGCTGGCATCGATCGCCGACACGCTTCACGCGGAAGGTTTTCGCAACATCATGGCGCTTCGTGGCGACCCACCCAAGGGCGCCGCCGAGTTCAAGGTCGCACCCGATGGGCTGAATCATGCCAATGAGTTGGTCTCCCTTCTCAAGGAGCGTCACGCGGACTTCTGCCTCGGCGTGGCGGGCTATCCGGAAAAGCATCCCGAGGCCCCGGATTTTCGGACGGACTTGGATAATCTGAAGCGCAAGGTCGACGCGGGCGCGGCGTTCGTCACCACCCAGCTGTTTTTCGAGAACGACCGCTACTACCGCTTCGTCGACCACTGCCACGCCGCTGGCATCCGGGTGCCAATCGTGCCCGGCATCATGCCCGTGTTGTCGTTCAAGCAGATCCAGCGCATCACTTCACTTTGTGGAGCGGCGCTGCCCGCGCCGCTCGCGCGCCGGCTGGAGATCGCGGAGGGCAGCCCGGATGTGGTGGAGATCATCGGCATCGACTGGGCCCTCACCCAGATTCGCGACCTGCTTCGCCACGGAGCCCCGGGCTACCACCTGTACATTCTCAACCGGGCCAAGGGCGCACTCGCGCTCGCCGCCGGGCTGAGCGATTGAGCCGGAACAACGATTACCCCCCGGCAAACACCGGCTTGAATCCGGCTTCGACCAGCACCTTCGCCGCCTCCTGACGCTTGTCGCCCTGAATCTCGATACGCCCGTCCTTCACGCTGCCTCCGCAGCCACAGGCGCGCTGTATCCGTTTTGCGATATCCTCCTTTTCCTGGGGGCTGATGCCGAGGAAGCCCGAAATCACCGTCACCGTCTTCCCACCGCGGCCGGCCGTCTGGCGGACGATGTCCACACGCCCCCGAGACCGCGCCGGTTTTCCCGGTGATGGCGCGGTCGACTTCTGCTCAACCGGCTTGCCCGCGGGCAGTTGAGGCATGCCCTGAATCGCCGCAAATGGGTTGCTTTTAAGGGCGTCGCCGCCGTCCGTGGGGATTCGGTTACTGCTCATTCAGGGACAGGCTGATCATCCGTCAGGCGCTGCGCAAGACGCCGATTCACAGCAGGCTGCGCAGCTTGTCCGAGGCGGAATCCGGTCTATTAGTAACTATTCTTGTTATTCTTACGAGACTCGGCCGCCCCGTATACCGCCGGACCCAAGCTTGAGAAGGCGCGACAAGACCCTAGAGTTTTGTTTAATCGAGAACCTCGAAAAAACCTATCCATCCTTCAAGTACGGGCGACACCGAGAACCTGAATCGGGCCGCCCGGCGCCTCGAAGGAGTCACGTTCATGAATTCCTTTACGCTTCCGACTTATGCGAATGCCGGCGTCATCGAGACCGCCTATCAAGCCTGGCTTGAGAATCCGGACTCGGTCGACCCCACGTGGCGCGCCTTTTTTCAAGGCTTTGCGCTGGGTTCGGGAGGTCAGCTTCCGATCAATGCCGCAACCGTCGGCCAAAGCGCCGCGGAGGCGGGGGTCAACATCCTCGACAGCGCGAAGCAGGCGCAGGTGCTGCGCCTGATCAACGCCCACCGGGCGCACGGCCATCTCCAGGCCCATCTGGATCCCCTCAGCGATCCGCCGCCGGAGTTTCCACGCCTGAAGCCGGACCACTACGGGCTGAAGGAGTCGGACCTGCAGGAGACCTTCAATGTCGGCACCTACCGCGGGGGCGGCCAGATGCGCCTGGCCGACCTGCTCGCGTCGCTGCGCCGCACCTACACCGGTCACATCGGTGTCGAATACACGCACGTCCAGGACACGGAGGCGCGGGCGTGGCTTCAGCAGCACATGGAGGCCTGCGAGAACCAGCCGGGCTTCACGCGCGACCAGAAGATTCGCATCATGCGCCGGCTCTACAAGGCCGAGCTGTTCGAGCGGTTCCTGCACACGAAGTACGTCGGCCAGAAGCGCTTCGGTCTGGAAGGCGGCGAGACCTTCATCGCGGCGCTCGACGCCCTGATCGAGCACTGCCCCGAGGTCGGCGTCGAGGAGATCGTCATGGGCATGGCCCACCGCGGGCGCCTCAACGTGCTCACCAGCATCATGCGCAAGCCCTTCGAGCTGCTGTTCGAGCAGTTCTCCGAAAACTACCTCCCCGACATGGTGGGCGGCGACGGCGACGTGAAGTACCACCTTGGATACGAAGCCGTGCTCGACACGACTGACGGGCACAAGATTGAGATGCGCCTCGCCGCGAACCCCTCCCACCTCGAGGCCGTCGACCCAGTCGTCGAGGGCAAGGCGCGCGCGCGCCAGCGCATCCGCAGCGATGCCGAGCGGCGGAAGGTCCTCCCGTTCCTCGTGCACGGCGACGCCGCATTCGCGGGACAGGGCGTCGTGGCCGAGACGCTCAATTTCTCCCAGCTCCCCGGCTACCGCACGGGCGGCACGCTGCACTTCGTCATCAACAACCAGATCGGCTTTACCACGCTGCCGAGCGACTCGCGCTCCACGCACTACTGCACGGACGTGGCGAAGATGATCGAGGCGCCGATCCTCCACGTGAACGGCGACGATCCCGAGGCCGTGTGCATGGCCACGCGGCTCGCGCTCGAGTTCCGAGTGAAGTTCCGGCGCGATATCGTGATCGACATGTATTGCTACCGGAAGCACGGGCACAACGAGAGCGACGAGCCCGCCTTTACCCAGCCGACGCTCTACAAGAAGATCGCCGTCCATCCGCCGGTCACCACGCTCTACACGCAGCGGCTCATCGCCGAGGGCTCCATCACCGAGGACGAGGGCGTGGCCGTCCGCGCCGAATACAGCGCCGCGCTCGACGCGCACCTCGCCAAGGCCAAGGAAAACGAGGCGAAGAAGGCCCCCAAGCGCGCGGCAATGCAGGCGGACCCGAAGGCTGTCTTCCAGGGCTCCACCGGCTTCTTCCAGCCGGCCTACCATTTTCATCCGGTCGAGACCGGCGTGAAGCCCGAGGTGATCGAGCAGGTCGTCCGCGGACTCACCACGGTGCCGGAGGGCTTCCAGCCCAATCCGAAGATCAAGCGCTTCATCGACGGCCGCCTGCACGCCTTCAAGGAGGGCGGCCCGATCGACTGGGCCTTCGGCGAGGCGCTCGCCTTCGGCACCCTCCTGGCCGAGGGCACCCCCGTGCGCCTCAGCGGACAGGACTGCGAGCGCGGCACCTTCAGCCAGCGCCACGCGGTGCTCTACGACACCGAGACGCGCGAAGCCTTCACACCGCTCAATCACATCGACGAAAAGCAGGCCCGGTTCTGCGTCTACAACTCGGTCCTCTCCGAGGCCTCCGTGCTCGGCTTCGACTACGGCTATTCGATGGACTACCCCCAGATGTTGTGCATCTGGGAAGCGCAGTTCGGCGATTTCGCCAACGGAGCCCAGGTCATCATCGACCAGTTCATCACCTGCTCCGAATCGAAGTGGCAGCGCGCGAGCGGCATCGTGATGTTCCTTCCGCACGGCTACGAGGGCCAGGGTCCCGAGCACTCCTCCGCGCGCCTGGAACGCTACCTCCAGCTCTGCGCCGAAAACAACCTGCAGGTCGTCAACATCACCACCCCCGCCAATCTCTTCCACGTGCTCCGCCGCCAGATGCGGCGCGATTTCCGCAAGCCGCTCATCGTGATGTCGCCGAAGTCGCTCCTGCGCCATCCGGCCGCCGTCTCCAAGCTGGCGGATTTCCAGGCGGGCGCGTTCCAGGAAATCATCGACGATACGACCCGCGACGCAAAGAGCCCGAAGGCCGGCCGACTCATCCTGTGCAGCGGCAAGGTCTATTACGACCTGATCGACTACCGCACTCGCAACAAGATCGACGACGTCGCCATCATCCGCGTCGAGCAGCTGTATCCGCTCCACCGCAACCGCCTCTCCGAAATCGCAGACCAGTACTCGGGCGCCCGCCTCGTGTGGTGTCAGGAGGAACCCCAGAACATGGGCCCCTGGAGCTACATCGCCCCGCAGCTCGAGCAGATCTTCGGACGCAAGGCCGCCTACGCCGGTCGCGACGCCGCCGCGTCCCCCGCCGTCGGCACGCTCTCCATCCACCGTCTCGAGCTGTCGGCGCTCCTCCAGGACGCCTTCTCGCTCTGATCCTCCGGCATTCCTCGTTTCACTGCATAGGCGGCCCCGGTTTTGGTTGCGTGGGCCGCTCGATGTGGTGTCAATCCCTGTATCATCAACCCCATTTCCACCATGGCCAAATTCGACGTCGTCATCCCTCCCATGGGTGAATCCATCAGCTCAGGCGTGCTCGCCAAGTGGCACGTGCAGAACGGCGACCTGGTGAAGAAAGACCAGGTCCTGTACGAGCTGGAGACCGACAAGATCACGTCCGAAGGCCTCGCCGAGGCCTCCGGCCGGATCACGTTCAAGGTCGAGGAGGGCACCGAGGTGAAGATCGGTCAAGCCGTCGCCTCGATCGACACGGAGGCCGCCGGCGCCGCCCCTGCCGCGGCTCCGACCACGGCCGCCGCCGCTGCTGCTGCCCCCGCTTCTCCCGCCGTGCGCCGGATCTCCGAGGAGACAGGAGTCGACCCGTCGAAGGTCGCCGGCAGCGGCAAGGCCGGACGTGTCACCAAGGGAGACATGCTGTCCGCCGTCGAGGCTGCGGCCGCGAAGCCCGTCGCACAGCCGCCCGCGCCCGCCCCTAAGCCAGCCCCGGCGGCCGCCCAGCCCACAGTGCCGGTGATCACGCCCAATTCCACCCCGCGCCAGAACCGCCGGCGCATCTCGCCCCTGCGCGCGAAGATCGCCCAGCGACTCATCTCCGCCCAGCACGACGCCGCCATGCTCACGACCTTCAACGAGGTCGACATGTCCGCCGTCATGGCCCTGCGCGCGAAGTACCAGGACGAGTTCGTGAAGCGCAACGGCATCAAGCTCGGCTTCATGAGCTTCTTCGTGAAGGCCGTCGTGCACGCCCTCCAGGAGGTGCCGGCCGTCAACACGATGATGGACGGCGACTTCATCGTCGAAAACCACTTCTTCGACATCGGCGTCGCCGTATCCACCGACAAGGGACTGCTGGTCCCCGTCGTGCGCGACTGCGACAAGCTGCCGATGGCGGGCGTCGAGAAATCCCTCGCCGACGCGGCCACCAAGGCCCGCGAGGGCCGCATCGCCCTCGCCGACCTCGACGGCGGCGTGTTCACCATCACCAACGGCGGCATCTTCGGCTCGATGCTCTCCACACCGATCATCAATCCGCCCCAGTGCGCCATCCTCGGCATGCACGCCATCCAGGAGCGCGCCGTGGTGCGTGACGGGCAGATCGTGATCCGCCCGATGATGTATCTGGCTCTCAGCTACGACCACCGCCTGGTCGACGGCCGCGAGGCCGTCACCTTCCTGGTCAAGGTGAAGCAGGCGATCGAGGATCCCTCGCGCCTTCTGCTCAGTCTCTAGGCCCGGCACGCATCCGCGCCGGCTCGCGCCGCCGGGAAGGCGGCAATCCATCGGTATCCACATGACGACCTACGATCTCATTGTCATCGGCGCCGGCCCCGGCGGCTACGTGTGCGCGTTCCGCGCCGCCCAGCTCGGCCTCAAGGTGGCGCTCGTCGAAAAGCGCCCCGCCCTCGGGGGCACCTGCCTGAACGTCGGCTGCATCCCGACCAAGGCCCTGCTCCATACGACGGAGCATCTCGTCTTCGCCCGCGACCATGCCGCCGCGCACGGCATCAAGCTCGGCTCCGTCGAGGTCGACCTCGCCGCGCTGCTCAAGCGCAAGGACGCCGTCGTCGCCAAGCTCACCGGCGGCGTCGCCCAGCTCGCCAAGGCCCGCAAGGTCGCCGTGTTCACCGGCACCGCCTCCTTCCTCACGCCCACCTCGATCGAGATCGTCGATCCCGCCAAGACCGAGCTGAAGACCACGCTCTCCGCGACAAACATCGTGATCGCCACCGGGTCCGTGCCGGTCGAGCTGCCCTTCCTGAAGTTCGACGGCAAGACCGTCGTCTCCAGCGACCACGCGATCGCCTTCGACTCCGTGCCGAAGAAGCTCGCCGTCGTCGGCGGTGGGGCGATCGGACTCGAACTCGGTTCCGTCTGGGCCCGCCTGGGCAGCCAGGTCACGGTCGTCGAATTCCTCCCGAAGATCGCCGCCAACTACGACGACGATGTAGTCCGCGCCTTCACCCGCCTGCTCGAAAAGCAGGGCCTCAAGATCGAGACCGGCGCGAAGGTCACCGGCCTGAAGAAGAACGGCGCGTACTCCGTGCTCACGGCCGAGCGCGACGGAAAGCCCATTGAGGTCGAGGCGGACAAGATCCTCGTCGCCGTCGGACGTCGTCCCTGCACCGAGGGCCTGGGGCTCGAGAAGGTCGGCGTCGCGCTCGACGAGAAGAAGCGCATCGCCGTCGACCGCCAGCTGCGCACCAACGTGCCCGGCGTGTGGGCCATCGGAGACGTGGTCGCCGGGCCGATGCTCGCGCACAAGGCCGAGGAAGACGGCGTGGCCGTCGCAGAGTGGATCGCCGGAAAGGCGGGCCACATCAACTGGGACCTCGTGCCCGGCATCATCTACACCGACCCCGAGGTCGCCGGCGTCGGCCTGGGCGAGGACGCCGCGAAGGCAAAGGGCCTCGCCGTGCGCACGGGCAAGTTCAATTTCGCCGCCAACGGGCGCGCCATCGCCGCCGACACCGTGGACGGTTTCGCGAAGATCATCGCCGACGCGAAGACCGACCGCATCCTCGGCGCGCAGATCCTCGGCCACGGGGCCGGCGAACTCATCGCGGAAGTCGTCTCCCACATGGAGTACGGCGGCAGCGCGGAGGACCTCGCCCGCACGATCCACGCCCATCCCACGATGAGCGAGGCCGTGAAGGAGGCCGCCCTCGCGGTCAGCAAGAGCGCCATCCACAGCCTCTGACCGCCCGCGCGCGGCGAATCCCGTCGCGCGCTCGATTTGCCCTTGCGCCCCGGGGAGCTCTTTGCGCCCATCTGCCTGACTCATGGATTCGCCCTCCCCACACGCGGACGCCGGCCAGGCGACCGTCCCGCCGATCGACTTCCGCGCCCAGCTCAACGACGAGCAATACGCAGCGGTGACGGCTGAGCCGGGGCCCCTGCTCGTGCTCGCGGGCGCCGGCTCGGGCAAGACGCGCACGCTCACCTACCGCGTCGCCTACCTGCTCTCCCAGGGCGTACCTCCGGGCGAAATCCTCCTGCTGACCTTCACCAACAAGGCCGCAAAGGAGATGCTGCACCGGGTCAACGAGCTCACGGGCGTCGTGCCCGGACGTTTCTGGGGCGGCACCTTTCACAGCATCGGGCACCGCACCCTGCGCATGTTCGGCGATAGTATCGGGATTTCCAAGACGTTCACGATCCTCGATGCCGAGGAGGCCGACAGCCTGCTGCGCGACGTCGTGGAGACCTCCGACAAGGGCTTCTTCAAGGACAAGACCCATCCGCGCCCCGGCCCGCTGTTCGAGATGATCTCCCTCTCGAGGAACACCCAGGCGGACCTTTTCGAGACGGTGAAGCGGTATTTTCCCCAGCACGAGGAGATCGCCGACCGCCTGCCCGCCTTCGCGAAGGCCTACGCGGACCGGAAGCGCGAGCTCAACGTGATGGATTACGACGACCTCCTCTCCAACTGGCTCGACCTGCTCGAGAAGTCGAAGGAGATCGCCGATTACTTCAGCCACCGATTCCGGCACGTGCTCGTCGACGAGTACCAGGACACCAACTGCCTTCAGTCCCGAATCGTCGACCACATCGCCTCCCATCACCGGGTCATGGTCGTCGGCGACGACGCGCAGTGCATCTATTCGTGGCGCGGTGCGAACTTCGAGAACATCATGACGTTCCCGGACCGGCACCCGGGGACGCAGATTCATCGCATCGAGACCAATTACCGCTCGACCCCGCAGATCCTGGCGCTGGCCAACGGCGTGCTCGAGGCCCAGCCGCGCGGGCGGCATTTCGAGAAGAATCTCAAGGCCGCGCGCGCAAACAGCGAGAAGCCGTTCATCGTGCAGGCCATGGACACCCGCGAGCAGGCGAACTTCATCGTCCAGCGCGTCCGCGGTCTCGTGGACGAGGGCTGCGCGCTCTCCGACATCGCGATCCTCTACCGCGCCCACTTCCAGGCGCTCGACATCCAGCTCGAGTTCTCGCGCCTGCAGATCCCATATCAGATCACCAGCGGCGTAAAATTCTTCGAGCAGGCGCACGTCCGCGACCTCGTGGCGATGCTGCGCTTCGTCTACAACCCCTCCGACCTGCTCGCGTGGCAGCGCATCGCCATGCTGCTGCCGAAAGTCGGCGAGAAGAACGCCCAGAAGATCCACACCGCCGCCCTCGACCACGCGCGCCTGCTCCAGCGCGATTTTCTCGACGCGCTCGGCGACGACGACGTGAAGACGAAGGTTCCCAAGGACGCCAAGGACGACTGGGGGGCCTTCGCACTTTCGCTCAAGCAGGTCGGCGACGACATGCGCTCGAAGAGCCCGCAGGCGGCGGTGGAGTGCGCCATCGACGGCTGGTACGGCGACTACCTGAAGGGCGCGTACGCGAACTACCTCTCACGCATGGACGACCTCAAGTCGCTCATCGGCTTCGCCGCACGGTTCAGTGAGATGCAGGAGATGCTCGCGCAGATCATGCTTCTCAACTCGGAGACGAGCGACCGCAGCGTGGATCCGAATGAGGACGCGGTGAAACTCACGACCGTGCACCAGGCGAAGGGCCTGGAGTACGCGGCCGTCTTCATCATCGGCCTGGCCGAGGGCATGTTTCCCCTGCGCCGCGCGATCGAGTCCGGCGACATCGAGGAGGAACGGCGCCTGTTCTACGTCGCGGTGACGCGCGCACGGGACGAGCTCTACCTGTGTTATCCCAAGGTAAATACCAAGGGCGGCCCGGCGATGCTGCTCACGCCAAGCCAGTTCATCCAGGAGCTCGACCCGAACCTCTACCAGCCCCTGCGCGTGAAGCGCCAATGGGGCTGGTGAGACGCGGACGCGGCGCGGCTCAGAAGACCGGCACGAAGGTGGCCGTACCGCCCGGGGCCGCGAGGTAGTCGTCGCCGGTGCTCCAGGTGAGGTCGTTGACCAGGAACTTGAATACGATCGGCGCGGTTGAGTCCTTGAGCACGATCTGCCAGCGGTCGGCGGCGACGTTATCCATTGCCAGACCCTTCTCCCAGCTCAAACCGGCGCCCTCGCCGCGGACGAAAAGCTGGTTGCCAAAACCCACGTCGACTTGGGCGACGATGGTGGTGGGCACAACCTCCTCCGGAGCAGGGATCTTGACGACGGGCGCGGCAGGAGCCTGCCTGGCAGGCTTTTCGACGCTCTTCGCCTTGGTGACCTTGGATGCTGCAGTCTTGGCGGAAGCCGTGGGCTTCGCTTCGACGGACTTGGCCGAGACAGGGGCGGTCTTGGCCTTGGTGGGGGTCTTTGGGGCTTTGCCGGGCGTCTTCTTCATAACAAGCTCCTTGGTTAAGCTGATGAGTAATGATTTCTAACTAGCGTCTGTCCGTATACCTCCGGCAGGCGCAAACCATCAACAGCAAACTCGGGGCCAAGTTTGACGGACAGGTGAAATCGCGAGTGGAAATGTATTTGGGATGGATCGTTGAAAATTGGTGTTTACTCGCGCCGCCGAGTTGCCCACAAACGTCCCCCTCTCTCCCACATGGGCCAGTAGCTCAGCTGATAGAGCGCCTCGTTCGCAACGAGGAGGTCGCCGGTTTGAGTCCGGTCTGGTCCACCAGCCTTCGCTCCCGCAAAGCGGGAGGCTACGCCTGGCGGAGCCAGCCAAATCAAGCCACGCAGGGGCGTACGAAAGCTCCCACGCCCGAACGATGACACTCCGCCTGTCACCTCCTTGGCGGATTTCCGGACATATCCGGCGTCATGAATCCATTCAAATCCCCCCTCCGACTCCGCCTCGGATGCGGAGCTGGTGACCGCAAGCCGAAGCGGCGATCGCACCGCGTTCGTCATATCGTCGAACGTTACCGGACCCTGATCTGTTCGGTCGCCTACAGCGCCACGGGTGACGTAGGAGACGGCGTGGTCGCGTCTCGAAGGGCTGCGGGAGCCCGACAAGCTGCGCAGCTGGCTGTGTGGCATCGTGCGGAACGGGATACTCAAGCACCGGGAACAACGCCGCCGGGATCCCACCCAGGACGCCGTGGCGCCCGACACGGCGGCGATGATGCCCAGCCAGGAGGCGACCGCCGGCCTGGACAGGCGCACCTGGCTCGCCTGCGGCATCGCACTCGCAGCGCTCAACCTGCGCCTGGATGCGTGGTTGGCGTCCGGATACGGCCTGCCCGTGGCGGAGGTCCATCGCTTGGTCCCACTCTGGATCGTGCCGCTCCTCTGCGTGCTGCTGGTCGCGTGGGTCGCCGCGCTCGTCCGGACGAGGCGGGTCGCCTGACCCCAAAACGGGGTCGGATGGAACGATTCCAGCTGCTCGGTTTCTCCGAAGCCGGTCCTCCACTCCGGCGCACACAATCCGCATCGAATCCGGGCCTTTGCCTTGACCCCCTTTTCATGCACTGTGTGCTCCCGGCGGGCCGCTCTCCTCCGCCAACCACGCCCCGACTCCCTTCGCATGCGCCCCCGGCCGTCAACCAAGCCCCTGCACCGCCGCCCTGGCCCGCGTCCGCTCGCGAACTTGATCCGGATGATGTCGATCCTCGGCATCACCGTCGCCGGCTGGCTCTCCCGCGCCCCGGCCGCGCCCTCCAGCACGGGCGAGGCGGAGATCTACAGACTGATCCGCGAACCGTCAGCCGAGGACTGGCGCGCGCTGGACCGGTTCAATGGGGCAGTCACCCGGCGCCAGTTCGAGGACTCGCTCGGGCGCGTCTTCGACCCGTGGTCGGGACTCAGGGCGTATCTGAGGATCAACGACGAGGGCGTCTCGATCTACGCCGAGCCGGGCTTCCGCGGCCCCCCGCTCGTCACCGTGCGCTTCGCCCGCGCGCGCTGGACGTCGACGCGCAGCCTCCAGGCCTCGTGGCGCCCGCCGATCGGAGCGCCGGGCCGGCCGCTCGCGGGCCTGCGCATCGCGATCGAGCCCGCGGACATCGGAGGAGCCTGGGCGACGATGGAGGACCGCTCCGCGGAATTTCCCGGCTACGGCAGAATCCAGGAGGGCGACCTCAACGTGGTCGTCGGCCGCATCCTGCGGACAAAACTCGAGGCGCTCGGCGCGGAGGTGTTCCTCGTGCGCGACACCACCGAGCCGATCCTTCCGATCGCCCGCCAGCACCTGCTCACCGTTGTCGAGCGGATCCTGCGCGACCGGCCCGACAGCCTGCCGGAGGCGCTGCGGGTGCGCTTTGTCGACCATGTGCCCCGCACGCCCGGCGCCCTCCGCGCCTCCGCGGGAATCCTGCTCACCAAGACCCTCGAGACCCGCGCCCGCGCCGCCCTCGTGCGCCGTGAGTTCCGGCCTGACCTCACGATCGTGCTCCAGCACGACGCGACGCCCGACAGCTCCCAGGGAAAGCTAGCGCGAACCAACCGGAACATCTTCTTCGTCGACGGCGCCTACCTGCCCTCCGAGCTGCGCGACCCCGAGCAGAGAATGCGCCTCCTGACCAAGGTTTTCGAGAACGTGGCGCCCCTCGAGAAGGCGGTGGCCCTGTCCATCGCCGAGCGCTTTCGCCAGGTCACCGGGTATCCACCCGTCCTCTACGGCAATTCGGCCACCACCCGGGTCGTGGAGAAGGGCAACCTCTACGTCGTCGCGCGAAACCTGGATTTCAACCGCGAGCACGATGGTCCGGTCGTCGTCACCGAGCCCTATTTCATGAACCAGGCCGAGACCCTCGCACGGCTGCTTGCGGGCGATTACGCCGGGGTGAGGATCATCGCCGGTCATCCCTTCAAGAGCATTTTCAGGGAATACGCGGACTGCGTGGTCGACGGGATCCTGGGAGCACGCGACGCGTTCAACCGCGGACGCCGCGGCGCCTCGGCCATGCGAGGTCCGAGACGCTGAGGCGTCGACCGGACACGCGCGGTCGGGAACCTCCGCGGTCATCTCCTCGACAAGCGCGCGGGGAGACACCACGGTGATCGCATCGTGGACTCCACCAGCCAAGCCGCTCCACGACGTCTCTTCCTGCGTCTATTCGTGGGGACGTTCGTGCTCATCGCCGTCTTCAATTGGCGGCACTATTTCGCCACGCCCTACCATGAGCAGGGCGATGCCGCGGTGAACGCGCTTCAGATCGACCAGGCCGGGCACCTGGGCGAGATCTACGGCAACTACTCGCGCTTCCATTTTCACCATCCGGGACCGGCGTTTTTCTACGTTTACGCCGCCGCGGAACGCCTGCTTTGCGACGTCATTCCCACGGGCATGCCCCCGCACATGGCCCACCAGCTGGCGGGCCTGGCCCTTCAGTCCGCGTTTTTCGCCCTCGCGATCACCCTCGCGGCCTCGTGGATCACGGCGCCGCTGTTTCCCGGCCTCTGCCTCGTCGCGGCCGCGCTGCATTTCGGCGCGATTGGCGGCGCGTTCACCAGCATCTGGCCGCCGCATGTGCTCCTGGTGCCGTTCCTGGCGTTCTGGGTGGCCAGCGTATCCGTCGGTTCGGGACGCGGCCGGCATCTGCCGTGGCTGGCGCTCAGCGGTTCCTTCCTCGTCCACGGCCACGTGGCACAACCACTGTTCGTCCTCGCGCTGTCCTGCCTGGCCTACGCGGGGCTCGCCTGGCACCTCCGGCGGTCAGGCGATGCCCCCCGCTCCCCGTGGCGCGCCTTCCGACGCGCGCACCTGTGGTCGCTCGGCATCGTCCTGACCTTCCTCCTGCCGCTGGTCCTCGACCTCGCCAAGGGACGGGAGAGCAATTTCGCCCAGATCCTGAGGCTGCTGGGAAACCACTCCTACGGTCACAAGACGCTCGGCCAGGCGCTGCTCTACTTCCTGAGCTTCTTCGCCTATCTCCGGAATCAGGAGATCCTCTTTGCGTCGACATCGCCGGCCAACCTTTCGTTTCTGCGCGATCATCTTTGGATTTACGCGACCTGGCTGGCGGTCGGGGTGGCCTCCTTGGCCGTCCTCGCCCGCGTGGTTGGGAACGTCCGCCGGGAAACCCGCCGCATGCTCTGGATCATGGGCGTGTTCTGGCTGGCGACGGCTGGGCTGTGCCTCCGATGGGGCGTGATGCAGACGGGACCGATGTATGATTTCAACGGCTACTTCTACTACGCGGTCATCTTCGGCCTCCTGATGATGTTCTGCGCCCTGCTGGCCGAGGTGTTACCTTGGCGCAGGTCGCGCTGGCCCGGCACGGTGTTGATCGCATCCGCCGCCGTGCTCGGCGCCTTCCGTCTGCGCCCCTCGCCCGTGCCGGCCAACGACCAGGGCGTGGCGATCCGCAACGCCACCCTGGCCCTGCTGCGCGCAGACCCGCACCCCGACGCGCCCAAGATGCTCGTCTTCTCCCACGACGACTGGCCGGTCGTCGCGTCCGCGGCACTCGCACTGGAACGCGCCGGAGTGACCATCTACGTGGAGGGGGCGTGGCGCTTCATGTTCGAACGCCGGCATGTGCTGCCGGAATCCCTGCTCTACGATCCCCAGGCCAACCTGAGCGTCTGGCGCTTCGTGCATGCGACAACCCCCCAGCGGGGCGCCGCGTTCCTGGACAACCTCGGCGTGGTCTTCCAGCCCGCCGCGCTTTCCCCTGATCGCGGGGTCGTCGACTTCTCGCGGACGGGCAACCTGCCCGACTACACCCTCTACGGTTTCTCCACGCCCGACGGGAACGCGGTCTGGACGAATCAGCCGCGCGCCGCGCTCCAATTCCGGCCGCTGCCCGCCACCCATGACGTGATGCTCAGCCTGGAAGCCAGTCCGTTCCTGGCCGTGCGCAAACGCGACGGCATCGACGAGCAGCCCGTGTCGGTCTACTTCGACGGCGTGCGGGTGGCGGCCCAGCGCGTGACGAGCGCCGGCGTCGTGCACTGCCTGATACCGAAGGACCTTTGGAACCGGACGCCCACGGTGCTGCTCACCTTCGACCTGCCCAACGCGCGATCCCCGCTCGAACTCGGTTTCTCGGAAGACCCGCGGAAGCTCAGCCTGCTGGTGACGCGCCTGACGGCCCGCCCGGCCAGGTCCTGACGTCGACCCTCAGTCGGACAGAATGGCGCCGCTTCGGCGTGAAGCGGGCGCACATTCGAGGCACGGTCCCAAGTTGGCGCTGGAGCCCCGGCGGGATTTTTTCCAGCGTCGGCCCGGCCGGACGGATCCGCCGCCTTCCACGACGCATGAACCGCCTCTCACAGACCACACCCGGACTGCGCAAGCCGGACGCAAATCCCGCCCGCCGGCTTGGGCGCCTGTTCCGGCGCTACCGGTGGGCGCCCGTGCTGATCGCGCTCACCGCGGCGCTCCTCGGGTTCGTCTCGCGCTTCCATTCGCCGCACACCGGTTTCACGAGCCTGCTCCTGATAGGCGATGAGCTCACGCCTTCGAAGGCGCTGCTCGACCAGCACCCCTACGTGTTCAAGGGCACCAATGGCTACGATGGCCAGGCCTACGTCCAGATCGCGCTCGACCCGCTCTTGCGCAACCCCGGTCTCGTTCGGAGCGTCGACGCCCTCGGCTATCGCGCCCGGCGCATTTTCATCCCCGCCTGCGCATGGCTCGCCGGACTCGGCCACCCGGCGTGGATCGTCCAGGCCTACGCGCTGAGCAACGTCTTTTCGTGGCTGCTCCTGGGCATCCTCCTGCTCCACTGGCTGCCCCCCGACAGTCCGCAGAATGTTTTCCGCTGGGCCGGCATCCTCTTCACCCACGGCCTGTGCACGAGCCTGCGCTGCTCGCTCACCGACGGCCCCGGGCTCACCCTGCTGGCCCTCGGTATCCTGTTCCTGGAGACAGGCCGCCTCCGCGGTGCGCTCGGGACCTTTGCGGCGACCATCCTCAGCCGCGAAACCTACGTGCTCAACACGGCGGCGGCGCTCATTCCCGACCGCCTCCGCGACCTGCGAGCCTGGCGCAGGGCCGCGTGGCTGACATTCCTGACCGTGCTCCCGCTGCTCGTCTGGATGGCCTATGTCCGATTCGAAACAGGGGCTCCGCGGGCAGAAGGCGCACGAAACTTCGAGTGGCCGGGCCTCGGTTACCTTCATCGCTGGCATGAGCTGCTGTCGGGTTCCGACGGCAGGCAGTTCCTGCTCGATTTCCGGGTCGTGGGCATCCTCAGCCAGGTCGCACTCACGGTTCAGTTTCTCTGCATCGTGCTGCGCCCCCAACCGCGCAACGCGTGGTGGCGGGTGGGAGCCGTCTCGGCCCTGCTCGGCTGCGTGCTCGGTCCGGCGGTCTGGGAGGGATTCCCCGGTGCGGCGCTGCGCGTGCTCCTCCCCATGACCGTCGCCTTCAACCTGCTCCTCCCCAGGGGACGGCGCTGGATCCCCCTGCTCCTGATCGGAAACCTCACGCTCCTCGGAGGTCTGGGCGAACTTCGCGACGCGCCGGTGTTCTCGGCCGAATGGCAGGGCGAACGCGGTGCCATCTATGCGACCTCCCTGGACGTGGGTCACGGCTGGTACTATGCCGAATCCAACCAAAAGCAGACTTGGCGCTGGTGTCGTGGCACAGGCGAGCTGGTATTCACCAACCATGGCACGACGCCCACGGAGATTTCCCTGTCGGGCCGGCTGTCCGCTCTCTCGCCAAGGTCCGTCGTCCTCCGACGGGGCAACACGATCCTCTGGCGGAGCGCCACCTTCAAACGCGTCATCCCCTTCCACACGCCGACCTTGGTGATTCCACCCGGCGTCACTCGCCTGGAGCTCTCCAGCGACCAGCCCCTGGTCAAGGCCTCTCCCACCGATTCGCGCCTCGTGAGTTTCGCCGTCTACGACTTGTCCGTGCGCGTCCAGCCCGCGCCCTGACGAGCACCCACGCCGAGCCCATCCTGGCTCAGGTTTCGAGCACCCGGTTCAATCGGGCGAAAACCATCTTGCCGCCCGCCGATGGCAGCACGCTCACGACCTCCACCTCGGCGCGCTGGCCGAGGTGCGCACGAGCCTGGTTGATCACCACCATCGAACCGTCGGCGAGATAACCCACGGCCTGCCCCTCCTCCTTGCCCGGACGGACCAGTTCGACATCGATCAGTTCGCCCACCATCAACTCCGGGCGCAGGGCCTTCGAGAGCTGGGTCAGATTCAGCCAGGTGACTCCATGAAACTCGGCGAGCTTGGCCAGATTGTAGTCGGTGGTCAGCAGCTTGGCGTTCATCTGCTGCGCGAGAAACACAAGCTTCGCATCCACGTCCTGCCGCTTGGCGACCTCGCTCTCCACGATGCGGATGTCGAGGTGCTTGATCTTCCGAAGTTCGTTCAGGACCTCGAGGCCACGCCGTCCCCTCGCCTGTTTGTGCAAATCGGTCGAGTCCGCGACGGCCTGGAGCTCGCTCAGCACGAACTGCGGGATCACCAGGGCCGAGGTCAGGAATCCGCTTTCGCAAATGCGGGCGATGCGACCGTCGATGAGCGCGCTCGTGTCGACCACCACCAAGGGCACATCAACCTCGTGCGGCACGAAGCGAACGTAGGGGATCACGAGATTGAACTCGTCCTTGCCGCGCAGGGCGATGACCGAACACAGGTACGCGCAGATGATGAACAGCGCCAGGCGCACAAGGTAGATGATCTGCGGGTCGCCGGAGGAGAAGATCGGGGAGCTTCCAATCAGGAACGAGACCAAGGCCCCCATCGCCAGACCAAAGGTCACTGCGGACAGGCCGCGAAGCGAAAACCCCTTCAGCAGGATGTCGACCAGGACGACGAGCAGACCGATGAGCAAGCCGATGACGGTCGCCCGCAGCCGGTACGGATCCCAATCCGTGATTGCGTAACACACCAGCCACCCCGCGCCCGCGCACAAAGCCACGAAGACGGCGCGGATCACGACGAGGGTTTTTTTCATGGGGCTGAGCGTCCGAAGAAGTAGAACAGCAGGAATGGCAAGGCGATGCCAATCGCCATCACGATGGCCAGCAACACCAAAGCCCTGCGTGCCTTGGCCTCGTCTTCCGGATTCTCGGGCATGGCTGCGCGTGCGACACCCTGCCCGCCACCTTACTTTGTGCCTGAAAGATAGACGTACTTCCGGGCGTATTCGTTTTCAGCCTGCTCCCGAGCCTGCTCCGCCGGCATGCCACCCGCGGTCAGATCGGAAACCCGCTTCGCGATCCAGCGCTGACGAAACTCATGGGCCACATCCGCCGACGGTGCGCTCGAAACCGTGGCCGACGCCTTCTTGTGCCGATGCAGAAAACCATGGCAGCCGGTCGTGCCGATCAGGAGAGTCGCGGTCAGGCTGAGAAATACGATGCGTCGGGTCATACGGTGTTGGGTTGCTTGGAGATCCAGATATCGGAGGAGAATTCACGCTCCTGCGAGGGGAAAGTTCGGACCCGCGGGATTCACTTTTTGTTTCTCCCGATGCCCCAAATTGGCTTTTCTCGGCGCATGAGCGAGGCGCCCGAGACCCCACCCTCCGCGTCGAACACCCCCGATAGCGGTGCCTCCGGAGGCCAGGCCGAGCCGGTGCTTCGGCTCAAGCTCCGGCCAAAGTCGCCCGCCGATTCCACGACGGCCACCGCCCCAACGCAACCCGCTCCGGAACCGGGACCTGCAGCATCCAAGATGCGCCTTAAGCCGAGGCTGTCGGCCGACGCGCCGACGCAGCCCGCGCCCACGGCCCCAGAGTCGACAGCGACGCCAGAGCCCGCGCAGGAGGAAGAGCCCAAGCCCGCGCCCACAGCGCCGCCCGCTCCTCCTACCGCGATCGAACCACCCGCGGCGCCGGAGAGATTCGTTCCGCCATTCCTCGTGGTACCCACCGAGCCCCGCGAACCTTCCAGGCCCTCTCTCATCGTCGGTCCGCCCAAGGTGCCCCATATCAAGGGCCCCGACGGCACGGTGGAGATCCCCGAGCCTCCCGCGGCACTCGAACCCGTGCAGAGCCGGGAATTCAAGGTCGGCCTGGCTGTCGTCGCCACCGTGATCCTCCTGGTCCTGCTCGCCGGAGGGCTGGCCGCGTGGCGATTCTTCTTCCATGCGAAACCCGAACTGCCGGCCAAACACCTGACGGTCAGCGCCCCCGCGGCAGCGAATTCCGCCCCGGGCGGCGCGTCGACGCTCTCGTCGCTCAACAAGCTCCAGAACCTGGTGCACGACACGCAATCCGCAGAACAAGCCCAGGTCGATGCCCTCGCCGAAGGCAAAACCCCGCCACCGCTGCCGTCCGCCAGCCAGATGCTCAGTCAGCCGGCTCCGACGACAGCCGGACCCGCGCCAGCCTCGAGCATGACCCCGCAGACGGCTCCGTCGGCAAGGCCAAGATCGGGTCACGCGACGGCCCAACCGCCGCCGCTGGTCCAGATGACACCTGCCGCGCCGGCGGCCGCAGAGCCCCCGCGCGAGGTGGCGCGGGTGGACGGACCACCTCAGGCCAGCGCCGCCTTCCAGCGTTTTGTCGCCGATGCGTCGATACCCGGTGTCTTTCAAGGCTCCCCCGCCCGCGCGCTCATAAACGGCGTCGTGGTCCAGTCCGGCGACTACGCCAACCGCGAACTCGGCATCATCTTCGTGGGCATCGACGCACAGAGGAAAACCATCACGTTTCGCGACGCCTCAGGCGCCGAACTGACCCGGAATTATTGAAACCGCCCTTGAACCACCAGGGCACGGAGGGCTTCAGGGACATCGGCCTTGCGTTGCGTGCGCCTATAAGCGCGTTCCGGTAACCGTCGGAAACCCTTGCTCCATTTTGCGTTTTTCGTGGCCAATCTTTCAGGAGTTCCGGCTCACGAGTGCAGGGCCGAGCGGATCGCCTGCAGCAGGTCCGGATCCGTGAGGATCGCCGTGATTCCGTTCACGATAAATTGGATGCCGATGCAGAGAAGCAGGAAGCCCATGATCTTTGAGAATGCGCTCATGGCGTTCGGCCCGACGACGTTCACGACACGTCCCGCGATCCGCAACACCACGTAGCTGATCAGCGCCACAACGAGGATGCCGGCGGTGATCGCCACGTAGTCCATCCACTGCGACGCCAGCGAGGTGAGTCCGATGGTCACCGCGATCGACCCCGGGCCGCTGAGCATGGGGATCGCAAGCGGGGAAAAGGAAATGTCCCGCTTCGCCCGGGCCTCCTCGCGCCGGCGCCGCTCGTCCTCGTCGTCCTTGGCCGGCGCATACATCGAGAACGCGATGCCGCAGACCAGCAGGCCGCCCGCGATCCGCAGTCCCGGGATGGAAAGCCCGAAGAACCGCATGATGAAGCTCCCGCAGATCAGGAACGACACGAGAATGCCCACCATGAACAGGCATCCGCGAAACGCCTGGCTGTTGCGCTTCGCATCCGAGTCGCCCTCCGTGATCGCCATGAACACCGGCGCCGAGGCGAGCGGGTTGATGATCGGCAGGAGCGCGACCACCGTTCCGAGCGCAAGCTGCAGAAAATGGGAGGGCGAAACCATGCGCGGAACATGCACGGCCCGCCGTTCCTCGGCGAATCAAATGACGCGCAAGCGGATTGCGAAACCGCGCCTCCAGCAGCAGGTTGTCCGCATGCTCGTCGTCCGCCGCATGATCGACCGCCGCCGCGCCTACACCGCGCTCTTCCTCCCGGGCGAGGAACCCCGGATCTTTCCGACTACCGACCAGGAGCACGCGCGCATCCTCGAGATATTCCTCCAGGACCGACGCCATCCCGGAGTCTGCAACGACTTCTCGGAGTTCGGCCTCGGCGACGCCGCTCACCATCGGTCGACAGGACCCTTTGGCACCGGAATCGCGGCAAAGTCCGCGCCGGCATCCGACGCGAAGGCGGATGTGAGCGGCTGCGGCGCGTAGCGCGGCAGCAGTTCCCCCCGGTCGTCGCAGAACTGGCGCCGCCAGATCAGATACGAATCCAGGCAGGCGTCGAAATCCGCACGCGATGCGATTTTGACGATCGCCTGCTTGAACGGCTTCGAGGGTCCGAACTGCCGAGCGTACCACGGTGCGACCTTGCGGAAGGACCGGGCGCCATGCTCCTCGCCGTAGAACTCGACGTAGCGGTCGAAGTGACGCCTCAACACCGCCAGCCGCTCGGCGAAGGTCGGCTCGGGCGGCAGCGCATCCTTCGTGAGGTAGGTCCAGGTCCGACGGAAAATCCAGGGATCGTAAAACGCGCCGCGGCCGATCGCGACGCCCGCGCAGCCGGTTTCGTCGATCATGCGCCGCGCACCCTCCGGAGTGACGACGTCGCCGTTGCCGATAACCGGGATCCTCCTCGCGGCCTCCACCACGAGCCGGATACCGTCGAGGTTCACGCGACCCGAGAAACCCTGCGCCCGCGTGCGTCCGTGCACGCACACCGCCGCGACGCCGGCATCCTCCAGCACGCGCACCAGGTCGGGAGCGGTGATGTTCGCATCGTCCCAGCCCAGGCGCATCTTCGCGGTGACCGGGATTCGCACCGCCTCGATCATGCCGCGTACCAGCCTGGCGGTCCTGCCGAGTTCCGTCATCATCGCCGAGCCTCCGCCGATCTCCACGACCTTGCGCACCGGGCAGCCCATGTTGATGTCGACCGCCTCCGCGCCGAGTTCCTGGCAGATCACGGCCGCATCGCGCATTTCCTCCGCGACGGAGCCGAAGAGCTGCACGGCCATCGGACGGTCCGCGGGATGGCGGGCCGTGAGCCTCAGCGCGGCCGGGGAGCGCTCGATCAGGGAGCGGGCGTTGACCAGGTCGGTAACGCCCCAGCCCAGCCCGCCCACCTCGCGGACGGTCAGGCGCATCGGCAGGTTCGTGTACCCGGCGAGTGGAGACAGGACCAGGTTCGACTCCAGCTCGTGGGGACCGATGCGAAGCGGGACCACGGGACGGCGCGGCGCGCCGGTCCCGGCAGGTCCGGTCGCTGTGCCCCCGCCGCTCATGCCTTCACCGCGGCAACGGCCGCCGCCATCCGGCGCAGGCCCTCGGACAGGGTCGCCCGGGGGCAGCCGAAATTGATGCGGACGTAGTCGCCCTTCTTCGCGCCGAAATAGGCTCCCTCGCTGAGGCCGACGCCGAACGACTCGAAATGCGCCACGGGCTCCTCGAGGCCGAGCCGCGAGACATTCAGCCATCCCAGATAGGTTGCCTCGACGGGCGCCTCGAGCAGCACCCCCGGAAGGTCCGTCGCGAGCCGCGCGCGGATGAGGTCGCGGTTCGCCCGGAGCGTCGCAAGCAGCGCCTGCCGCCACGGCTCACACTCGGAGTAGGCCGTCTCGCACGCCGCGAAGCCCAGGCACGTGACCTCCGCCACGATGCCTGCCGTCGCCCGGACGAATTTCGCGCGCAGGCCGGCGTCGGGAATGATCGCAATCGACGTCCCGAGGCCCGGCACGTTGTAGGTCTTGCTCGGCGCCATCAGCGTCACGGTCCGGCGCGCCACATCCGTCCCCAGGAGTGAGGTCGGCACGTGCGGCAGTTTGTCGAGGATCAGGTCGCAATGAATCTCGTCCGAGCACAGCACCAGATTGTGACGGCAGCAGAACTCGCCGATGCGCTCCAATTCGTCGCGACGGAACACACGCGCGATCGGATTGTGCGGATTGCACAGGAAGAACAGGCGCGTCTTCGGGGTGACCGCGCGTTCGAGCGCCTCCCAGTCGATTTCCCAGCGGCCAGCGGCACGGTCGAGAACCAGCGGCACGGTCTTTGCCACGCGTCCGCTGTTTTTCGGAGCCGTCATGAACGGCGGATACACCGGCGTGAGGCACAACACCTCGTCGCCCGGATCGGCGAAGGCCTGCGCGGTGACATTCAGGCCCACGACCAGCCCCGGAAGCCACACGATCCAGGAGGGGTCGATCGTCCATCCGTAGCGCTCCGAGCAGGCCCGCACCACGGCGTCCACCGTGGATTTCACGGGCCTCGCGTATCCGAAGATCCCGTGCGCGACGCGTCGCTGCAGGGCTTCGACGATCGCAGGGGGCGAACGGAAGTCCATGTCCGCAACCCACATGGGCAGGATATCCCTGCCGGCATACTTCTGCCATTTCTGGGAGTCGGTGTCGCGGCGGTCCGGGACCGTGTCGAAATCGAAGTGCATGGAAGGCGTAATGGAGCGCGCCGGGCGTGGCACCGCAAGTCTCCACAACGGTTCATCCTGGCCCGTGCCGGGCCCCCGTCAGCGATAGTCGAGCCACTCGGGCGAGCCGTACTGCTCGGTCAGGCCCTCGAGTTCGCCGTCGGCGAACTCCGGCCAGGGCGCCGGTCCCGTCTCCAGGCCCAGCACCGCCCCCAGCGCCAGCGGCAGGGATTCGGCAAATCGCTCCCAATCCACGCCGCTTCCCGCTGCGCCGCGCGACAGGTACCCCTGGAACAGGAGTCCGTGCTTGTTGCGCTTCTGCGCCGCGCCCGCGATCTTCACCCCATCGCTCGAACGCACGACGTCGTGCACCTCCGCCAGCTCGCCGCACAACCCGGGCCCGTGCGGCGCGTCGTCCGGACCGGGTCGCCGAAGCACCGCGTCCACGCCCTGGTCCCGAAGGCAGCCGGCGATCGCCTCGTGCACCGCGCGGTAGCTCTCCGACGCACGAGCCTCCTCGAGCGGATGCCCCCTTGGGATCACAAGCGCATAGGTCCAGTCGTCGCGGTGATCCACCACGCCGCCCCCCGTGGGCCGCCGGCACAGTTCGTACGGCTCCAGGCCCGCCAGTTGTGCACGCACCCAGTCGATCTTCTGCGAGTATCCGAAGGTGAATGACGGACGGTGCCAGCCGTAGTGCCGGTACCGGGCGTTGCCGGGCAGCGGGTAGCGCTGCAGCAGCAGGAAGTCGGCGGCCATGTTCTCCGCCGCCCCGCCGGTCCGCTCGGGAAGCACATCCAGTCGCATGGCCGGCCTCAGTCGTCCGACCGCCGCGCCGGCACGCGCCAGGGCATCGCGCCGCCGGCCAGCAGCTCGGGATCCAGCAGCCAGCGCACCCGCCAGCGCTGCACGCCCCGCCGGTCCTTGGCAGGCGCCTCCTCGCGATCCAGGCAGAGCACCGCGCCTTTCCTCAGCTTGAAGGCCTCCGGTATCGCCTCGCCAAATACCAGCAGCCCGGCGAGCAGCCCCAGGTGCGGCTCGTGCCCGACCAGCGCCAGCCGCTTGCGCCCCTTGTCCACCGCCGCCGCCAGCCAGCGGGGATCGTCCGAGGGCAGCATGCCCCGCACCGCCTCCAGCGACGCCAAGTCGAGCGCCACGCCCTCCGCGAGCAGCCGCGCCGTCTGGCGTGCCCGCAGGAGCGGGCTGTGCCAGATTCGGTCCGCCTTGAACTCCCCCGAGGCGCGCAGCGCAAACGCAACACGCCTGACCGTCTCCTCGCCCTTGTGGCTGAGGGGACGCACGGCATCGTCGCGGCCCTCCGCCGCGTCCGCATGCCTGATCAGGAAGAGTCGTCGCTTCATCGGGGCGTCACTGTGCACGCATCGCCCGAAGTTTCAACGGTCGATCAGGGCGCGCACCGCCTGGAGCAGCTCGCTCATGGCAAAAGGTTTCGGGAGCTCGGCCTGGCAGCGGGCCTCCTTCGCCTGCCGGCGCCCCGCAGGTCCGCCGCCATGCGTGCACAACAGGCGCATCGACGGCTGCTGCTCGCGCAGGCGCCGGAGCAGCCTGCGGCTGACCCCATCGGCGCCGACCTCCGCCACAAGGACGTCCACCCGGATCTTCTGTCCCGCCACGAGGCGCTCGCCTTCGATCGCGTCGCGCGCCAGGAAGACTCGGTAGCCCTCGGACGCAAGCATGCCCGAGGCCATCTTCCCCACCACGTCGTCGCTCTCGATGAGCAGGATCTGCTCGTTCCCACGCGAGGCAGTCGGCCCGCCCCGCAGCGGCGTCGCACCGTCCGTGCGCGCATCCTCCACAAGCGGCAGCAGGATCTCGAAGGTCGACCCAATGAGCAGCCTGCTGTGCACGGAAATGTGGCCACCGCTCTGGCGCACGACGCCGTAGGCGAGCGCGAGTCCCAGGCCGCTGCCCTTGCCGGGACCCTTCGTGGTGAAGAAGGGTTCGAACAGGTGCGCCAGCGTGTCGGCGTCCATTCCCATGCCGTTGTCCTCCACGCTGAGCAGCGCGTAACGTCCCGGCGCCACGCCCTCCCCCGGTCTTTCCCCGGGCCCCACCTTCACGTCGCGCACGGCCGTCGTGATCTTCACCCTGCCTTTCGCCCGCAGCGCGTCACGCGCGTTGAGGGTCAGGTTCAGCATCACCTGCTGGAGCTGGTCGGGGTCGGCCCGGACCAGCAACGATCCCTCCGCCAGCGAACACTCCAGCACGCCCGCGTCGCCCAGGACCCGCTCCAGCACCTCGCGGTTTTCCGCCAGCAGGGAGTTCAGGTCGATCACGCGCGACTCCATCGGCTGTCTGCGTCCCAGCGCGAGCAGCTGGCGCGTGAGCGTGGCCGCTTTCTGCCCCGCGCGCAGAATCTCGTTGAGCGGCTGCACGAGGCCGTCGTTCCCGGCCGCCCTCTCGAGCAGGATCTGGCAATAGCCGTTGATGACCGAGATAAGGTTGTTGAAATCGTGCGCCACGCCCCCCGCCATGCGGCCCACGGCGTCGAGCCGCTGAGCGTGCATCAGAGCCTCCTCGAAATGCCGCCGGTCGGTCACGTCGCGGTAGCAGCCCACGACCCGCCTGCGGCGCTCCCCGCGCGCCGGTATCGCGCTCAGCGACCAGGCGGCAAACAGCGACCGCCCGCCCGGTCCCACCAGGTCTCCCTCGTCCGAAAAGACTCCCGGGCGCATCCCGCCCTTCACCCATTCGCGCAGGCGGGCGAGCGCCGCGGGGTCTGTGTGCACGATCCCGTGCGGCTGGCCGGCAAGCGCGCCCGCCGGCTGGCCCACCATCGCGCAGAACGCTTCGTTCGCGAACTCGATCGTCAGCCCGCCGTCGCGCCCGGCCGAATACAGCACCGCCCCCTCGCTCAGGCCGCGCAGCGACGCGGCGAGCAGGCGGTCGCTGACCTTCGGTCCCGCAGCCCGGGAGACGCGCGGACGCTCGGAGGTGCGACGTTTCGTCATCGTTGCAGGGCCCCCTCAGGGAGCCAGGCGTTCGACCACCCAGCCGTCCTTGTCGCGGCGATAGCGGATACGATCGTGAAGGCGACTGCGCCGCCCCTGCCAGAATTCGACGGTCTCGGGCGCCAGCCGGTAGCCGCCCCAGTGCGGCGGCATCGGCACCTGCTGCCCCGCGTAGCGGGCCTCGACCGATTTCATGGACTCCTCGAGCACCTTGCGGCCGTTGATGATCGTGCTCTGCGGCGACGCCCACGCGGCGAGCTGGCTGGGCAGCGGACGGCTGTGGAAATACGCATCGCTCTCCTCACGCGTGATCTTCGAGACCACGCCCTCGACGATCACCTGGCGCTCCAGGCCGATCCACGGGAACAGCAGCGACGCGCGGCCCGTGTCGGCGAGGTCCCGCGCCTTTCGGCTGTCGTAGTTCGAGTAGAAAACGAAGCCGCGGCCGTCGAGTCCCTTGAGCAGGACCGTGCGCGACGAGGGGCGCCCGTCCTTCGAGCAGGTGCTCAGCACCATGGCATTCGGTTCGGCAATACGCGCTCCCTCCGCCTCCTGAAACCATTTTTCAAACTGACGGAAGGGGTCTTTGGCGGCGTCCTTTTCGAGGAGGCCCGAGAGGCTGTAGTCCTTGCGAAGCTCGGCGTAGGTCGACATCCGGGGCACTGTGTCCGGGGCCATGGCCGCTGTCAAAGCCCGGCGCGCCATTCCGGCGGGTTGCACCCCGGCGTCCCCGCCGCATAGTGCTCCGCATGCGAAATCCCGTCGAAGTCTACCTCAAGACCCATGCGCAGACCCTCTCGAGCCGCGTGCGCGAACTGATCGCCGTCCAGACCATCAACCCGCCCGGACGCGACTACGCGACGATGACCGCCCTGCTTCGCCGGCGGCTCCAGGAGGTCGGGCTCGACGCCAGGGTCCTGGTCCCGGCCCACGCACTCCAGCGAAAGGTGCTTGGCGCCGAGGCCGCCGCCAACCCCCGTGCCAACGTGCTCGGCACGCGGCGCGTCCGGGGCGCGCGGCGCACACTTCATTTCAACGCCCACTTCGACGTCGTCCCCGTCGGCGGCGACTGGAAACACGGCAGCCCCTTCTCCGGCGCCGTCGAGGGCGGATGGATCCATGGGCGGGGCACGGCCGACATGAAGGGCTCCATCGCCGCGCTCCTGCTCGCCCTTGAGGCGCTGCACGCCACGGGCACCGAGCCGCGCCTCAACCTCGAGGTCTCGTTCACCGCGGACGAGGAGACCGATTCGCTCCTCGGCTCGGATTGGCTCGTGAGGCATGCACCCATCTCGCCGGATTACGCGGTCGTGATGGAAGGCGGCGAGGAGGACTCGATCGGCTGCGGGCACAACGGCGTCGTCTGGCTGGAGGTCACCGTGCACGGCCGCGCCTCACACGGCTCGCGCCCCGAGTTGGGAGTGAATGCGCTCGAAAAGATGTCCGCGCTGGTGCTCGCACTCGAAGACTACAAGCGCCGCATCAGCCGCAGGGTGTTCGTGGCGCCCGACGGCACCCGGCGCGTGCCGACCATCAATGTCGGCGGCGAATTTGCCCAGGGGCCCGGAGGAAAGATCAACACCGTGCCCGCGCTCGCCCGCTTCTCCATCGACCGCCGGGTGCTCCCGCGCGAAAGCGTCGCGGTCGTGGAGCGCGAGCTGCGCACCTTCCTCCGCACCGCCGCCGCCCGCATCCCGGCCTGCGAGATCTCAGTGGCCAAGGTCTCCGAAAACCACCCCTGCTTCTCCAAGCCGACCTCCCCCTTCTTCAAGGCGATGGCCGGCGCCGTGCAGTCCGTGCGCAGGCGCCCGACCACCTTCAGCGTGTCCAGCGGCTTCAACGACATGCACTTCTTCCAGCACCACCTCGGCATCCCCACGCTCGGCTACGGCCCCGGCGGCCGCAATGAACACGCCATCGACGAACGGGCCCGGCTGCGCGACCTCGCCGACTGCGCGCGAATCTACGCAAAGCTGATGACCGAGTTCGCCGGCTGAATTGAATCGCCACGACAAACCCGACGCGTCGGGTGCTTCGGCTTTGCGTTGCGTGCGCTTAAAGGTGCGCTCCGACCACTGCCGGCAACCCTGGCGGCTTCTTGTGTTTTTTGTGGCCAATCCTTCCGGTTGAATTGATTGCGTCTTTGCCGCCCTGCGGCCCTGCGGTTCAAACCCGGACCTCAGGCCGCCGGCGCAGCGAGCTGGCCGCAACCCGCCGCGATGTCGATTCCCCGGCGCTGCCGCACCGTGCTCGGCAGTTCGTAGTGCTTCGCCAGGATGTCCTGAAACTGACGCGCCGCCTGCCGATGCGACGGTGCCCCGTCGTATCCCGAGGTCGGATTGAGCGGGATCAGGTTCACCTGCGCAGGCATGCCCTGGATCAGCCGGCCGACCGCGTGCGCGTGATCCGCGGAATCGTTCACGCCCTCGATCAGCGTCCACTCGAAAAAGATGCGCCGCGACAGGCGCGTCGTGTACACGCGACACGCGTCCATCAACTCGTCGAGCGGCCATTTCCGCGCCGCCGGCACCAGCGCCGCACGCTCCGCCTGCGTGGCGCCGTGCAGCGACACCGCCAGATGCACTGGACGGGCCTCCTCGGCCAGTCGCAGGATGCCGGGCACTACGCCGACCGTGCTCAGCGTGATCCGCGAGGCGCCCAGCGCGAAGCCGCTCTGGTCGCGCAGGATGTCGACCGCCGTCATCACCGAGTCATAGTTGTGCAGCGGTTCGCCCATGCCCATCAGCACCAGGTTGCGTAGGCGCCCGGTCTCGCCGCGCGGAGGCTGTTCGCCTCGAAGGATGCGCTGGATATGCAGCGCCTGCGCCACGATTTCCCCGGGCGAGAGGTGACGTTGAAATCCCATCTGGCCCGTCGCACAGAATGTGCATCCCATCGCGCAGCCCGCCTGGCTCGAGACGCAGGCGGTCGCTCGGCCAGTGAACCGCATCAGCACCGTCTCGATCCTCCGGCCGTCGGTCTGCTCGAGCAGGAATTTCCGCGTGAACCCGTCCGTCGAATGCGCCTCGCGCGCCACCGACGGCACCGGCAGGAAATACGTTTCCTCGAGCCGGCGCATCACTTTCGCCGGCAATTCCGGCATCCGCTCCCAGCTCTCCACGCACTCCCAGTAAAGGTAGTTCCAAAGCCGCGCCACATGCACCGGGCTGAACCCCCACGCCGCAAACTGCTCCGCCAACGCGGGGCGGGGCAGATCGAGAATAGAACGACTCGTGAGCGGGCGGGAGACCATGGTTCCCCCCGCTTCAAAGCCATCCCGGGGTGTTTTTCAAACCCCGGTTCCAGTTTCCTCCAGACTCACCCTTGGCGACGGTGTGGCGCGGGCTCCTCATCCGGCATCGATTCATACGCATGAATCGATCCTGCGGAGTCGCTCCACAGCGGCAGATTGTCTCCACGCCAGGCTTTGGTATCGAGGATGTCCTCCCTCGCCTCCTTGTTCTCCGACGCAAGCATGAGTCGGTTCAAGGCGGCGTAGGCGACGTCTTCCGGTTTGACGTTCAGTTCCCGGGCATAGCGGCTCACCGCCGCGAACTCTGCCGAGTCGAGTTGAATTTTGATCGCAGACATGGGGTTGTTGGGGTTGGGCCCGAGTCTGTCCTAACACCCCGCCCACCTCAAGCCCCACCGGACTCACTCGACGGAGGAGATCACGTGCTCCACCGGCTTGGCTTTTCCCGGAAGCATGACCCTGTCGCCCATGCGTTTGCCCAAGAGTTGATGACCCAGCGGAGAGTTCGGCGTGAGCACCACGACCGTAGTATTACCCACGCTGACTTCCAGGCCTCCACGAAGGGGGCCGAGGAAATAATACCCCGTGCGACCACCGCCCTCCAGTCGCACCAGCGCACCCGTCGAGATCGGATCCCCGGTCCCTAAGGCCTTCAAGGTCAGCGAACGATAGACCTTCAATGCATCCGCTGTTTCGCCGGCGATCTTCGCCTGCCCAGCCGCAAGGTAAGCCGCGCTCTGGCTTCGCATGTCGAAACGATCCTCCGCGCGGCTCTCCTCGTCCGTCGCCTCGTCGCGCGCCGTGTTCGCGGCGTCGGTCATCAGGCGTAGCTCCCTTTCGAGTTCGTCGACGATCGCCGTGAGCAGCGCGGATTTGTCCATTCGTTGAACTTATGAAACGACTCGGACTTTGTCATGCCCAAAGGGCCCGCCGCCGCACTTTTGCGCCGACGGAGTTCTGCCTGTTCAGTCCCTCGGAGATCGCCCTAGCATGCGCGAAGTGACCATGCCAATCGCGCAGATCTACCGGGGGCGCATCGCCCCTTCGCCGACAGGCCTCCTCCACCTCGGCCACGCACGCACCTTCTGGGTCGCGTCCGAACGGGCGCGGGCGGCGGGCGGTGTCCTCATCCTGCGCGAAGATGACCTGGATCGTCAGCGCTGCCGCCCGGAATTCGCCCATGCTGCGCTCGAGGACCTGCGCTGGCTCGGCCTGACCTGGAGCGAAGGCCCCGACGTGGGCGGACCCCACGCGCCCTACCGGCAGAGCGAGCGCATGGCGCTCTATCGCGGCGCGATGGAGCGTCTGCACGCCCGGGGGTTCCTCTTTCCGTGCACGCGTTCGCGCCGCGACGTGCTCGAGGCGGCCGGCGCACCTCACGAGGGCGGCGGCGACGACGAGCCGCTCTACCCCCGCGAATTTCGCCCGCGCCCGGATGCGCCCCTGCCGCCCTTGGACATGAACGCCCCATGCAACTGGCGCTTCCGCGTCCCCGACGGCGAGCGCATGACCTTCGACGACGGCCTGCTCGGCCCGCAGACCGCGGTCGCAGGCGTCGATTTCGGCGACTTCCTGGCCTGGCGCAGGGACGGGCTCCCCAGTTACCAGCTCGCCTGCGCCGTCGACGACGCAGCCATGGGCATCACCGAGGTGGTGCGCGGCGCGGACCTCGTCCGCTCCACGTTCCGACAGCTCCTGCTCCTGCGCGCGCTCGGGTGCTCCGCGCCTGCCTATTGCCACTGCCCGCTGGTCACTGCACCCGACGGCACGCGCCTGGCCAAGCGCAGCGACTCGCTCTCGCTTCGTGCCCTGCGTGCTGCAGGCGTCGCGCCCCACCTGCTCCGCTCCGCCTTCGGCACAGCCGAACTCGGCGCCTACGAACTGCTCTCCACCCACCCATCATGATCCGGATCGGTATCCTCAACATTTCCGACCGCGCCAGCGCGGGCATCTACGAAGACACGCCCGGCAAGTCCTGCGTCGCGCTGCTTCGCGACTGGCTCGAGACCCCTTTCGAGGCGGACTATCGCGTGATTCCCGACGAGCGCCCGCTCATCGAGGCCGAGCTTCGGCGCATGGCGGACGAGGCGGGCTGCTGCCTGGTGGTGACCACCGGCGGCACGGGTCCGGCGCCGCGCGACGTCACGCCCGAGGCGACCGAGGCCGTGTGCGACAAGCTGCTCCCGGGCTTCGGCGAGCGCATGCGCGCCGAGTCGCTGAAATTCGTGCCCACCGCGATCCTCTCGCGCCAGACGGCGGGAGTGCGGGGTCACACGCTCATCGTGAACCTGCCCGGCCGCCCCAAGGCGATCCGCGAGAACCTCGCCGCGGTCTTCCCCGCCATCCCCTACTGCATCGACCTCATCGGCGGACCCCGCCTCGAGACGCACGCCGACCGCATGCCCGTCTTTCGGCCGCCCGCCGGGTGAACCGGCGCCTGGGGTATCCTATTTCTGGGTACCCGACGGCGCTCAGCGCAGCGGCGGGTTGCGCCAGTCGGCGGGCAGGATCGACTGCGGCCCGAGGTTGTACACGCGGTAATAAAGCCAGAAGACGAGCAGGCCCAGCGCGACCAGGAACAGCAGTTCGCCCAGCGCCCCGCCGTTGCTGCGGCTGTGCGCGCGCGCCCAGCGGATCAGCGCCTCAAGCGCCGGGGAGATGAGGAAGGCGAATAGCGAGCCCCCGAACAGCACCATGGCCATGATCGCCGCCGTGCGCAGGAGGGGATCGCCAAAGGCCTTCGCCTTGTAGTCGACGATCTCCACGCAGAGGTTGAGCAGCAGCAGGCAGCAGGGAAGTACGTAGTAGTTTCGAACGACCCGGTTTGAATTCATCCTGGAGGACGCAGTTGGATTGGAACTACACAGACACGAACGGCGCCGGGAGGAAAACGCCTAAAATCGGTTTTCTGAAAGGCAGAGATCCGGACCCGCGCCCCACCGGCAGCACCACTCGGGCGTTGCCGATGCGGGCACAATCGACCAGAATCCGCGTCGAAACCAACGAGGCCAGACAACCCTCCGCCGCCACGGGACGCGCGCTCCTCCCAGCCCCGCTCCAAACGGCGGAACAACCCATACGCACCATGCCCTACCTCAAGATCCAGACCAACCTTCCGCTCACGAAGAAGGCCCAGCGTGCCGTGCTCAAGGAAGCCTCGACCCTTGTCTCCGAGGAACTCGGCAAACCCGAGGAATACGTGATGCTCGCCCTGCAACCCGACACCCCGATGCTGTTCTCCGGAACCGACGATCCCGTCGCATTCCTTGAGCTCAAAAGCATCGGCCTCCAAGCGCGCCAGACCAAGCGCCTCAGCGCCACGCTCTGCGGGCTCGTCGAACGCCACCTCGGGATCTCCAAGGAACGCATCTACGTGAAGTTCATCGACGTCGCCCGGGGTATGTGGGGCTGGAAGGGCGACACCTTCTGAGGTCCGCCCCGCGCACCCGCCCCTCTTTTTGAGCGCCGGACTTGCCAGCGGACGCCAAACGCGTTGATTGCACTCCGCGTTAACAGACCACTCCGTCACGATGCCCACCTACGTCTACGAAACCATCCCTCAGAAGGAAGGCGCCAAGTCGCGTCGCTTCGAAGTGAAGCAGTCCATGCACGACACTCCCCTCGCCCAGCATCCGGAGACGGGCGAGCCCGTGCGCCGAGTCATCGCCGGCGGGATCGGGATCATCACGTCCCACGCCGCTCCGCCCGCCCGCGAGGGCTGCTGCGGGGGCGTCGGCGGTCCCGACTGCCACTGCGCCTGCGACAACTGAGTCCCCTGAGGGCTCAGAGCTCGGTGTACTTGTCGGCCCGCCCCTTCGCCTTTTCGACGGGGTACTTGGCTGCGTTCGCCGCCATCTTGGCCTCGATCGCCTGAGCGACGTCGATGCCGGTCATGTTCGCAAACTCGAGCGCGTAGATCACGACGTCCGCGAGTTCGTCCTCGATGTCCTTCCGGCGCGCCGATTCGGCCGCACGCGCTTGCGACGCCGCGGGGTCGACCCATAGGAAATGCTCCATAAGCTCGGCCGCCTCCGCCGCCAGGGCCATGCTCAGGTTCTTCGGGGCGTGAAACTGCTCCCAGTCCCGCTCGCGCGCAAACGCGAGGATGCGCGCCTTCAGGTCGGCAAGGGTGGTCGTGGAGTCGGAGCGGTTCATGGCCGCACACCGTAACCACTTCGGCGCAAACTCCAAATCCGAATCCACCAGGGGCCGCTCACCGTTCACGGGGTGGCCGGCACCGCCTGGATCACCAGGCCGGCACGCGTCTCAGGCCGGTGATTCCCCAGATGCACGCGCCGCCATGCATCGAATCGCGCCAGCTTCGCCGGCTGCTCGTCCGCAGCCCAGTCGCCCTGCCTCAGGTACGTCCACACGTACTCCGCAAGAAAGCCCGCCTGCTCCACCTGCTCCAGCGCATCCCAGTAGGCGGAGCGAAGCCCCGGCGTCTTCGCCCTCGCGGCGCGATACGCCTCCAATGCGCTGCGCCGCGCTCCCAGCTCCTCGGCGAATCCGGGTTCGAGCTCGCCCGCCCCCGTCAGCGAACGCCCGCTCCGACGCCAATAGTCCGCACGCGCCAGCGCATAACTCAGCCACACCACACCCGTCGGCTTGTCCAGGCAACCGGGCTCCAATCGGATCGCGATCTCCCGCGTCAACGGCGCAGTCGTCGCTCCAGTGCGAAACGGGTGACTCAGCACAAACCGCATCTGATCCGCCACGAAGGCTGCCAGCACAGCCTCGGACGGCTCCGGCAACGGCAGGTACAACGAAATTCTAAATTTCACGAGCCGATGCTCGGCCGCCGTCAGGTAAAGGTGGCTCTCCACCATCCGCCCCTCGACCTTCATCCGCATCGCCGCGTGGAGAAATGGCCGGCCCGCAATCTGAAGGTGATCCACGCGAAGGAGTCGGTAGTCCGCCCCCGGCCCCGCAACGTTACCGACGTCGCGCAGCGCCATCCGAAAGGTCGCCTCCATCTGCGGGTCGTCCACGCCATCCTTCCACGTCCTCCGCCCCGCGTCATACACGAACTCGTCCGCCCAACCCGCGGACGAGACGAAGCGACGCGAAAACCCCAGCCCTGGATGATCCGCCTCGTAGTCGCGGGTCGACACATGCGTCCAGCGGACCGGCGCCGCAGCCGCGCACAGCGCAAGAGTGGCGCCGAGAATGGCACACCGTGTGACGCGAAGGATCGCTCGGAAAAACATGGCCGCTGGATTGGGTAACCGCCGCCGCCCGACCTACCGAGGGATTGGGCGCACCGCACGGTGCTTCGTCAAAAAATCGTAAGGGCCGGGCGCGTCAAACAAATGATCGTATCCTAAACACCTATATTTTGGCCATTTGCCCAAACTTCGGCGCATCCCCGAAATTTTCCCTACCCAAGCCGGTCCCCTGTGCCGTTGGAGGTTTGTGAGTGCGCAATCCGCGTCACGAGATCTTAACCTTCAAAAAGGAGATCACGCTTGGCACGGGAACTGCATTCACCTTGATCAGTTTTACACACGACATGAATCGGACTCTCCACCATCAACGCGGCTGCGCCGGCACTTCGATTACGAAGGCCACGGTGCATCATGCCCGCGTGCAGATGCGTCCGGTCACGTCTTGTTGGAATAAACAATTCGCCGGCGTGGGCTCTCAGGCCTGACCTATCCGCATAGCGGATCAATCAGTCCAAAATCCGAGAGCCCGGCGGCACAAGCCTCCTGGAAACCTTATCCTATTCTCTTTCTGCCATGAACACGATCATCCCAAGCCTGACCAACCGCAGCCGCAATCGCAGCGCCGTGGCCTCCCCCGAGTCCTTCCGGCGTCCGAATTACGAGTGCCGCGATCAGGCCGACGCGCTCGAGCTCGTCGTCTACGTTCCGGGCGTCGATTCGACCGACGTGGAGATCGCGGCCAGCGGCCCGGACCTCACGGTGACCGCTCGCAAGCACCACTTCGTGAGGGTCAACTTCACCGCGCTGCACCTTGAGGGTGCACAGCGCGACTACCGGCTCACGCTCCGGCTGGGCCGCAATTTCGACTACGCAAACCTGCACGCGGAAATCCGCGAGGGCGTGCTGACGGTCCTGCTGCCCAAGCGCGGCGCCGGCACGCGCTTCGAGCGACTTCGCCACGCGGCGTAGTTCCCGCACCAGGAATTCGGGAACTCCCCACGGTTTTACGTAGTCTTCGACCTGTGACACCAGGGGTTTCGTGCCGATACTAGGGCCGGAACCCCGAAACCTACACCAAAATGACCCAACCCTTCCATCTCCACGGACACGAGCAATCGGGCCACGCCGAGAGGGGGGACAATATCCGGATGACTCCCAAGACCGACCTCCAGTGGGGTCGGCCCTTGTTCAGGGCGCCGGCTCTCGTCTCCCCCCAGAGGATCGAGGACCTGAAGTTCGACGTCGAATTCCGCGCCAAGGATCGCGCCCGCCACTGACCGGCGGTCGCCTCGTTCCTTTTCACTCACGCCCGGTTGTCACGCCACATGGCTGGCGCGCAACCGGGCGTTTGCCATCATGTAAGTCTGGGAGCTGAACGGCGGCACTTCAGGCGGGCGGATCACCGGCAGGTAGCCGCCGTGCGGGTAGAGTTCCCGGGCGTCGACGTTGTCCTGCAGCTCCATGCCGAGCAATTCGTCGACAATCCAGCGGCGGGCCGCCGGGGCCTCGACGGGAAACATCACCTCGACGCGGCGGAAGAAATTCCGGGGCATCCAGTCCGCGCTGCCAGCATAGATGAGCGGCTCCCCGCCGTCGTTCTCGAAGTACACCACCCGGGCGTGCTCGAGGAAGCGGCCGACGATGCTGCGGACTCGGATGTTTTCGCTGAGGCCCTTGAGGCCCGGCACGAGGCAGCAGATGCCGCGCACAATCAGGTCGACCTTCACCCCGGCCCTCGAAGCGGCATACAGCGCGTCGATCGTCGCCTTGTCCACGAGCGAGTTCATCTTCGCGATGATCCGCGCGGGCCTGCCCGCCGCCGCGTTCTCGGTCTCGCGGCCGATAAGGTCCACGAGCCGGGCGTGCAGGTTGTACGGCGCGACCAGCAGGTGCTTGAACTCGGGCGAGCGACCGAAGCCCGTGAGGGTGTTGAACAGGTACGAGGCGTCGTCGGTGAGGGACTCGCGGCTGGTGAAGAAGCTGAGGTCCGTGTAGAGCCGCGCCGTGCGCGGGTTGTAGTTGCCGGTGCCGAGGTGGGCGTAGTGGCGCAGGCCCTTGCCTTCGCGCCGCACCACCAGGCACAGCTTGCAGTGCGTCTTGTGGCCGACGACGCCGTACACCACGTGCACACCCGCCTCCTCGAGCTGGCGCGCCCACTGAATGTTGTTCGCCTCGTCGAAGCGGGCCTTCAGCTCGACCAGCGCGGTGACCTGCTTGCCGTTGCGCGAGGCCTCGATCAGGGCCCGCACGATCGGCGAGTCTCCACTTGTCCGATACAACGTCTGCTTGATCGCGAAGACCATCGGGTCGCGCGCCGCGAGCTCCACGAAGTCGACCACGGGGGCGAACGAGTCGTAGGGATGATGCAGCAGCACGTCCTGCTCGCGCAGGACGTCGAAGGTCTGCTCCGGAAAGCGCAGGGGCGAGCAGCTGACCGGCGCGAACGCCGGATAGCGGAGATCCGGGCGGTCGATGTCGGCGAGGCTCTGCACGCGCAGCAGGTTCAGCGGCCCCTGGAGGCGGAAGACGTACTCGTGCGAAAGGTTCAGGTGGTCGCACAGCGTCGCGAAGATCGCGTCGTCCACGCCTTCCTCAATCTCGAGCCGCACCGCGGCGCCGCGGCGCATGTTGCGCAGCTCCTCCTCGATCTTCTTGAGCAGGTTCTCCGCCTCCTCATCGTCGATGTAGAGGTCGCTGTTGCGAGTGACGCGGAAGGCATGGGCGCCCAGGAGCCGGTATCCCGGGAACAGCTCGCCGGCGCAGGCCTTGATGATGTCGGTGAGGAAGAGGTAGCGCTGGCAGCGCCCGGACTCCACGTCCACGCGCACGAAGCGCGGGAGGATGCGCGGCACGGGCAGGATCGCGACGAGGCGCGGCGCCTCGGGATCCTCGGGGTTGTCCAGGCAGGCCACGATGTTGAGCGTCTTGTTTCCGAGCTGGGGAAACGGATGCGCCTGGTCGATGGCGAGCGGAGTCAGCACCGGGAAGATCTGCTCGCGGAAGTACGTGCGGGCCCAGTTCTGCTCCGAGGGCGTGAGATCGCGCATCGATCGCACCTCGATGCCCTCGCGGGCCAGCGCGGGCACAAGATGGCCGTGCCAGCAGCGGTACTGGTCCTCGACCAGCGAGGCCACCACCGAGTGGATGCGGCGCAGCTGCTCCTTGGGCTCGAGTCCATCGACGCTCGGCTCGATCAGGCCGTTCTCCACCTGCTGGATCAGGCCCGCCACGCGGATCTCGAAAAACTCGTCGAGGTTGGAGCTGACGATCGCCAGGAAGCGGACGCGTTCGAGCAGCGGATGGCGCTCGTCCTGGGCCTGTTCGAGGACCCGGCGGTCAAAGGCCAACCAGCTCAGCTCCCGGTTGAAATACGCAGTCTTGGCCCGCGTCGCCCGGGGCGACACCGGCTGGATTCGCCCCTGAGGGATGACCACCTCCGAAGCGGCGGCTCGCCCGGAGGACGACGATCGGACGGCGGCGGCACGCGCGGAGGTACGGGACTTGTGGGAGGTTCTGGGCATGCTCGGACGAAAACGGAAACAGTATGTCGAAGGCGGCCTCCCGACAAGCGAGAGCGGACTGTGGTTCGTGTTAACATTTTGCCTCGTCGTAACAAGGGCTTAAACCACCCACCGCGCGGGCGTCATTGCACGGCGCCATCAGGCGGGTATGGTGACTGCATGACACCCGTGCAGCATCGCCCGGCCACCGCCGGCGGACTCGTGGAGGACTGGGGGCGGACCGCCTACGCCGACGCCCTGGCCCGGCAGGAGGCGGCGGTCGCCGACCTGATCGGCGGCAAGCGCCCCGACACGCTCGTGTTCACCGAACACAATCCAGTGTTCACCATTGGATTGCGATCGGGCGCCCAGCAGCACCTGCTCTGGGGGGAGGACGTGCTCGCGCGCGAAGGCGTCGAGGTTGCACGGACGAATCGCGGCGGAGACATCACCTACCATGGGCCGGGCCAGATCGTGGGCTACCCGATCGTGAGCCTGGAACCGCGCCGCGACCTGCACGCGTACCTGCGTTTTCTCGAACAGGTGCTGATCAACACCGTGGGTTCGCTCGGACTCGCCGCCTCCCGCAATCCGGGGAAAACCGGGATCTGGATCGGAAAACGAAAGATCGCCGCCATCGGCGTGGCCGTCCGCCGGTGGATCGCCTACCACGGCTTCGCCCTCAACGTGTCGCCCAACCTCGCCCACTTCGGTGGCATCGTGCCCTGCGGGATCAGCCCGCTCGAGGGCACCGTGACCTCGATTCAGGCCGAACTCGGCCGGGAAATCCCCCGCGACGAGGTCAAGGCGCTGCTGTCCGAGGAATTCTGGCGCCTGCTTCCGCTCTATCGGGGCGGCGACGACTCCGAGTTCTAGCCGAGTCCGTGCCGGCCTGGCACTGCCGCAATTTCCCGCGCCGAAACCGGTTGCACCGAAATCCGACGCCCCGCCCCGCCCCGGCGGTCTCGCCGGCCCCGGGGATTCGATTCGCTTGAGGGTTGCGATGGGCCGTTCACCGCATTCTGTTGATTCCTTCCATGCAATCGTCGCGCAAACCCTCCTGGCTCCGCGCCAAGCTTCCCAGTGGTCCCGGCTACGCCGCCATCCGCAGTCTGATTGAAGACAAGTCGCTTCACACGGTCTGCCAGAGCGCCCAGTGCCCGAACCTCGGTGAGTGCTGGTCCCGGGGAACGGCGACGGTGATGATCCTGGGCAACATCTGCACGCGCTCCTGCAACTTCTGCGCGGTGCAGACCGGCCGCCCCTCCGAGGTGGATCTGGGCGAGCCAGCCCGCGTGGCCGACGCGGTCGCCCGCATGGGACTGCGCCACGTGGTGATCACCAGTGTGGCCCGCGACGATCTCAAGGACGGCGGCGCCTCCGTCTGGGCCGCCACGATCCGCGCCGTGCGTCACCGCAATCCGGAGACTGCCATCGAGGTCCTCGTGCCCGACTTCAAGGGCCACTTCGACGAGGTCGACACAGTCCTCGCGGCCAAGCCCGACATCTTCAACCACAACGTCGAGACCGTTGAGCGGCTTCAGAAGCCAGTCCGCGTCCACGCCCGCTACGACCGTTCCCGCAGCGTGCTGCGCCACGCGAAGTCCCGCGGCTTCACCACCAAGACCGGCATCATGCTCGGCCTCGGGGAACGCATCGAGGAGATCGAGCAGTGCCTGCGCGACCTCGTGGCCGACAAGGTGGACATCCTGACGATCGGCCAGTACCTGCAACCCACGCTCCAGCACCTGCCGGTCGACCGCTGGGTGACGCCCGAGGAGTTCCAGCACTGGAAGGAGTTCGGCCTTTCGATCGGCTTCGGGGTCGTCGAGAGCGCCCCGCTCGTGCGCTCGAGCTACCACGCCGACGAGCAGTCGCACAAATACACGGGCGACGAACACCTCAACACCCGCAATGCGCTGGCCTCGGCCGCCGGCTGAGCGGGTCGGACGCCGGCCGTCGGCGTCTTTGGAAACTCTTCCGTCAAATCGCATTGCGCCGGCCTTTCGCGCGTTGAATCGGCGCGGGGGCCGCCTATGCTCACGTCATGAAGACCCGGCGTGAAATCGTCTCCAACTGGCTGCCCCGCTACACCGGGGTGCCCCTCGAGGAGTTCGGAGACTACATCCTGCTCACAAACTTCCAGCGCTACGTGAAGCTCTTCGCGCAGTGGCACCGCGTCCCGATCCGGGGCAAGGACAAGCCGATGCCTAACGCGACGGCCGGGCGGATCACGATCATCAATTTCGGCATGGGCAGCGCCACCGCCGCCACGATCATGGACCTGCTCAGCGCGCTTCCGCCGAAAGCCGTGCTGTTCCTGGGCAAATGCGGCGGCATCAAGCACCGCGCGACCCTCGGCGACCTGATCCTCCCGATCGCCGCGATCCGCGGCGAGGGCACGAGCAACGACTATTTCCCTCCTGAAGTGCCCGCCCTCCCCGCGTTCGCGCTGCAGAAGGCGATCTCGACAACCATCCGCGACTACGCCCGGGACTACTGGACCGGCACCGTGTACACCACCAACCGCCGGGTCTGGGAGCACGACAACAAGTTCAAGCGCTACCTGAAACAGATCCACGCGCTGTGCATCGACATGGAGACCGCGACGATCTTCATGACCGGATTCTTCAATGAAATTTCCACGGGAGCCCTCCTGCTCGTGAGCGACCAACCCATGCTGCCCGAGGGCATCAAAACCGCCGCGAGCGACAAGAGCGTCGACGAAACCTACGTCGAGGCTCACCTGAAGATCGGCATCGACGCGCTCAAGCAGCTGATCAACAAGGGGCTCACGGTGAAACACCTGCGCTTCTGACCCACCCGCCATGCTCACGAAGGCCGAAATCCAGCGACTGCGCTCCCTGCGCGAGAAGAAGCACCGGGAGGCGCTGGGCCTGTTCGTGATCGAGGGCGAGAAGGTGGTGAACGAGCTGCTCGCGGCGCGCTTTCCGTTCGAGGAGATCTACGGCACCGCCTCCTGGCACGGCCGGCGGACGCGCGAGGTGTCGGGCGAGGAGATGGCGCGTATCAGTCATTTTCCTACACCCTCCACCGTGCTCGCGCTCGGCCGGCTCCGCGACCTGCCGCTGGAGCCCGACGCGCTGGCGGAGGGCCTGACGCTGGCGCTCGACGGCGTGCAGGATCCGGGAAACGTGGGCACGCTCATTCGCATCGCCGACTGGTACGGCCTGGCCCGCGTGCTTCTGTCCCCCGATTGCGCCGATCTCTACAGCCAGAAGGTGATCAACGCGAGCAAGGGCTCGTTCGCGCGCGTCGCCATCCACGCGGTCGATCTGGCTGCGGTGCTCGCGGACGCGCCGGTCCCCGTGCTCGGCTGCGACCTCGAAGGCGGATCCGCGCACGAGATCGCCCCGGCAAAACACGCCGTGATCGTGATCGGGAGCGAGGGACGCGGAATTTCCCAGGCCGTGCGGGCCCGCGTGACGCAGTTTGTCACCATCCCGCGCTACGGCCTGGCGGAGTCGCTCAACGCGGGCGTGGCGGCGGCGGTGGTCTGCGACAACCTCCGGCGCCGGGCGCTCGGCTGACGGGCGGGCTCAGTCCTTGCTCTTGGACGGACTACGCGAGCCCTTGCCCCCGCCGACGTTGAACAGTGTGCCGGCGATGACGCCCACCGCGAAGATCGCGAAATAGATCAGGGCCGCCGGCTGCTCCACGGGCTTGTTCCACACGAGCGGCAGCGAGAAGCGAATGTTGCCCGTGTTCGTCATGCCCACGTAGAGCATCACGAAGAGGATGGCGAGAAACAGGACGGTGCGGAGGAAAAGTTTGATGTTCATGGGCTGGGAAAGAGGGACGGCTGCGAGACTGCTGCCGGTATGGCACAAGCGCGACGCCGCGCAAATGGGAAAATGCGACATTCGCGCGACGGCGTCGCGCTACAGACCGACCTTCGCCCCGAGCGTCAGAGCCAGCATTCTCGGTTTCGGATACGTCTCCAGCGGCCTAAGGAACAGTTCCTCCGCGGAAAGGCGCAGGTCCACACGCTCCGTTACTTTCAGATCGAGCCCACCGATCAACTTCGCCTGCCGCAAGGTGCCGACACTCACCCATTCCGGGCGAACCGGCGTGACCATCCAGTCGGACCCCGACGTGGTGACTTTGTCCCTGACAAGTCCATAACCGACACCCAGATACACCGACCATCGTTTCCTTAGCGCAAAAGTCGCGAGTGCATTCAGGCTCCCTCCGATCTCGCTGTGTTGGTCCAGGATGTCCGGACGTACATGGGTGCGCCCGCGGCCTCGGTCCGTTCGCGCTGACTCCACGACCCCACTCGGACCACCTCGGCCTCCAAAGACCAGATTCGAGGGACGCGGTATCCAAATCTCAGTGACTGAAGGTCGGTCGCCCTCGAGCACGTGGTGCGCAGGGCCGGGCTGATTCCCATGATGCCAAGCATCGGACTGTCGTGTTCGGGGACGTAATCCGAACCTCCGGTCAGGAGGAGAACGCCGGCAGAGGGCTCCACGTAAAATCCCCGGTCCGGAGACGTCGCAGCACAGACGCGGGAGCAGGCGATCAGAACGAGCGACAGCAATACAATGGCACGCATGGTGATGTTCAGAGCGATGCGGAATGCCTGGTGATGCCCGCTCCGACGCAGCACCCCATCAAGGTACCGCAGCCCCTGTCAATTGAATGATGTGAGCGACTCGACGTTGGCCGCTTTCCAAATCTTTACCCGGACCCTTTGTCCAAACGTATCCCAATTCAGTCTCCGTGACCTCAGTGTCTCTGTGGTTCACCTTCACGGCCCCCGTGTGACTTCGCGGAAACGGCGCCGGATAACGCTTGCCCCGGCGGGGTGGGGTTTCTTCGGTCGAAGGAAGCCGCCATGACCATGCACCCCTCCGGTTCCGCTCCCTCCCGCGCCTCAGCAGCGCTCCCGCGCTTCGTGATCGCCGCCACCCTGGCAGCCTGCCTCGGGTTTGCCGGCTGCCTGAAACACGCCGACGACGTTCCGCCTCAGGCGCGCTCCGCCCTCCTGCCGCATTACGACCACGTGGTGGTCGTGATCGAGGAGAACCACACGGCGGACTCGATCATGGCGCCCAACAGCCCGGCCCCCGCCATGCGTGCGCTGGCGGCCGGCGGAGCGTCGTTCACGCAATCGTACGCGGTGATCCACCCGAGCCAGCCCAACTACCTGGCGCTTTTCTCCGGTTCCCTGCAGGGCGTCACCGACGACTCCCTGCCGAAAGGCCTGCCCTTCACCACCCCGAATCTCGGAGCCAGTCTGCTCGCACACGGCTACACCTTCACCGCCTACTCCGACAGCCTCCCCTCGCCCGGCTTCGAGGGCGAACACTACACGATCCACCCAGGCATCAACGAGTACATGCGCAAGCACTGCCCGTGGGTGAACTGGCAGGTGGCCAACCCCGGCAAGAACCAGCTCCCCGCCTCGGTCAACCAACCCTTTGCCGGCCATTTCCCCACGCGGCCCGACGGCGATTTCGACAGCCTCCCCACCGTCGCCTTCGTGATTCCCGACGAGCAGCACGACATGCACGACGGCAGTATCGCGGCGGCCGATACCTGGCTGCACGAGAACCTTGGCGCCTACGCCGAGTGGGCCAAAACCCACAACAGCCTGCTGATCGTGACCTGGGACGAGGACGACGCGATGACGCCGGTGAATCGCATTCCGACATTTTTTTACGGCGCCCACATCAAGCCGGGCCTCTACAGCGAACACATCACGCACTACACGGTCCTGCGCACGATCGAGGACCTCTTCTCGCTCCCGCCCGTGGGGGAGAGCGCCAAGGTCCAGGCAATCACCGACGTATTCGAATAAGATTGGAAGACGCAGCTACCAGAAGAAAACGAGGATGACAAAGAAGGCCGAGCCAACCGATTGCACGAAATCGCCGAACCGGAATCGATGTTCTGGCACGCTGCTGGTTCTTCGTTCCCTTCGTTGCCTTCTGTTCCATTCGCTCGCCGAGTATCGATTAAACAAATGCGTCCGGGCGGCATTCGGACCCGGCCCCGTCGACCTGCAGAGGCGTCACGGTCCGTAGCGGACCATGAGCGTCGCCTTGGCGAGAAGCGCGGAATGCACCATGAAGCCGACCGCGGCGGCCCCGGTGTCGGGAGCCACGTCGAGCTTGTCGGTGTTCAGCGCATACACGGTGAAGATGTAGCGGTGCGTCTCGCCGGCCGGAGGAGCCGCGCCGCCGTAGCCGGGATGGCCGAAGTCGGTGCGGGTCTGGAGCGCGCCCTCGGGCAGGCTCGCAAGTCCGCTGCCCGCGCCACGCGACAACTCATGGACGTTCGCGGGAATGTTGACCACGACCCAATGCCACCAGCCCGATCCGGTCGGAGCATCAGGATCGTAGAGCGTCACGACGAAGCTCTTCGTCCCTTCCGGGGCGCCGCTCCAGGAGAGCTGCGGGGAGAGGTTCCCGCCATGGCGGCCGAAGCCGTTGCAAACTTGGGCCTCGGGCAGGCGCCCGCCGTTCGTGAGGTCCGTGCTGGTGAGTCGAAAGCCATCGGATTTCGCAGCGGCGGCATGGCCGGCGGCGACGGACAGGCTCGCGAAGGCCGCGGTCAGGATCAGGCGCACGAGCAAGCGCCGCAGTGGGGATGACGTGGGCATGGTGATGGAGGTTTGATTTTGCTGGATCGAAGGAGACTAACGGACGCGCCGGCGTTTGGCACGACCGATCCGTGCCTGTCGAATACGGTCCAGTCGGCGACGCGCGCAAGTGCGGGCCCCGCACAGCCAACCGTCGCCCCGGGCGGCGCAGGAGCGGAACTTGTGCTAGGGTTTGGCCGATGACCCACAAAAGCGCCAAGGTCGCGGCCCTGACGGCCCGTTTTGCCGGCCACGGCTTCGACGCGCGCTACCTCGGCTATTTCGACTGCTTCAACCGCGGCCTGTATTACGAAGCCCACGACGTGCTCGAGGATCTCTGGCTCGAGGACCGGCGGGGACCCGATGGTGATTTTTTCCGCGGGTTGATCCAATTCGCGGGTGCGTTCGTCCTGGTCGGCAAGCGGCGTCCGCGCGGCGCGCTGGCGCTGCTGCGCCTGGTGCAGGGAAACCTGTCGCGATATCCCTCGCCGCACCTCGGCCTCGACGTGACGGCGGTGCTTACGCTCGCCGAAACGTGGAGCACAAGGCTCGAGGCTGCTGGGTGCGACAGCGCAGCCGGCGCGGCCCCGCATATCCGGCCGCCGCAATCGACGCCGCCTTCTTGAACGCCGAATCACGATTCCGCCCTGCGCGGGGAAAATCGACCCGTCGCCGAAGTCGCGTATTGATTTCCCTGCGACAGCCGCGTTGCGTGGTCGGATGCCCGAAAAAACCATCCTGTTGGTCGAAGACGAGAAAGCGCTCTGCAGTCTCCTCGCCGACCAGCTTGCCGACGCGGGCTACCGGGTTCTGAAATCGACGGGCGGCGAGGACGCCGCGGCGAACCTGGCCCGGGAGCCAGTCCACCTCATGCTCACCGATCTGCTGATGCCCGGAAAGGACGGCATCGAACTGATCCAACTGGCGCGCAAATCGCACCCGGAACTGCCGGTCATCGCGATGTCGGGCGGCGGCGAGGTTCACGCCGGATTCTACCTGAAGATGGCCCGTTCGCTCGGGGCCCGCGCCATCCTCGAAAAGCCCTTCACCACCGAAGAGATGCTCCGGCTTGTGGCCGTCACGCTCGACGGGACGACCTCCGACCAGGACTGAGCTCCGGCACCAGCGGTTCCGCGGACTCGCCGGCCAGGGAGGCCGTCTCAAGGCGGCGCGCGAGGTGTTCACGCTCTGGGTCAACCCGGGCAAGTCGGTGGGCGAGTCGAAAACTTTCGGCGGACTCCGCCGGGCGCCCGGCCTCGAGGAGCAGCTGCCCCCGGACGGCGTGGTAAAGGTGACTGTCGTCGAGTCGTTCCCTGCCCTGCAGGTCTTCAAGCGCCTCGAGTCCGGTCTGCGCTCCGCGGGCCCGGGCCAGGGCGACCACGCGATTCAATCCCACGACGGGCGACGGTTTCAGGCGGATCAATTCATCGTACAACTGCAGGATCCGCGCCCAGTCAGTCGACGCGTAATCGGCGGCCAGCGCGTGACACGCGGCGATGCCCGCCTCGAGGTGGTATTCGCTCAAATCGCTGCCCGCGGCCGCCTCTGCGAGATGCACGAGTCCGCGCTCAAACAGCGCGCGATCCCACTTCGAGCGATCCTGGTCCGCGAGCGTGGTCAAGCCGCCGCGTTCATCAACGCGGGCCGGAAAACGCGCAGCGGTGAGGCACAGGAGGGCGAGCAGCGCGTGGCTTCGGGGCGACCTGCCGGCCGGGTGCGCGACCAGCAAGTCCGCCAGGCGCATCGCCTCGCCGCAGAGATCCTCGCGCAGGAGGCGGTCTCCGCTCGACGCCGTGTGGCCCTCGTTGAACAGCAGGTACAGCGTGGCGAGCACGCCATCGAGGCGGGGCGCCAGGTCTTCGCCCTCAGGGAGCTCGAAACCGATTCCCGATTCGGCGATGCGCTGCTTCGTCCGCGCAAGTTGCTTCTCAATCGCCGCCTCGCTGGCCAGGAACGCGCGGGCGATCTCGCCCGCGCTGAATCCGCACAGGATCTTGAGCGCGAGCACGACCTGCGCATCGCGCGCCACGGACGGGTGGCAGCAGACAAACATCAGTCGGAGCGTGTCGTCGCGAAACTCCCGGGCTCCCTCCCAGGCGACGGCCGGCGTGGCCAGGTGCTGTTCAAAATGGGTGATCAGCGCCGGCTCCTTGCCGAACGCCATCCGCCGGTGGCGCATCGTGTCGCGGGCGAGATTCATCGCCACCCGGGTGATCCAACCCGAGGGATTGGCCGGCACGCCGCCCATCGCCCAGGCGCGCAGGGCGCGGAGCATCGCCTCCTGGGCGACGTCTTCGGCGACCGCGAGATTCTGCACACCCATGAGCCGTACGAGCGCGCCGTGAAGCCGGCCGGTCTCGTGCCGGAAGAAGTGTTCGACGAGTGCGGCCGGCTCCCGAGCCGCCGGCTCCGGACTGGGACCGGTCCCTTCCATCGCGTCAGGCGCCCGCCGCCGGCCGGGTTCTGACACCCAGGTGGCAATGCGGAGTCAACTCGCGGATCTCGATCACAAGGCCGTGTTCCAGCCCCGGATGTCGGCGTGCGATCTCGGTGGCCTCGTCCAGGCCCGCGACCTCCAGCCGAACGTAGCCACCGATCGCCTCCTTGGCCTCGGGAAAGGGTCCGTCCACGATTCGGCGGCCGCCGGGCCCGGACACAACGCGGGTTTCGGTCTCGAGCGGCTGCCCCTCCGAGGCTTTGCCCTGGGCCACCAGTCCCTCAAACCAGGCGTTCCAGCGTTCTACGAGCCGCTGGCGTTGCTCCGGGGACAGGCCCTGGTAGTTTTCGGGGCCACTGTTGCGGAAGAACAGGAGGTACTGCGATTTTGGTGACGGGGAGGTGTCCATGGTGGATGAGGGTGGGCGCGGAAGCGGCCCCCGGATTGACGACGATCGAGACCGGGGAAAACGGACATCGCGTGCATCGCCGAGGGACAAAAGACCGGTACCGCACCGATAACCCGGACCCGCCGATTCGCAACCGATCCGCACAGCACCCTAAAAAAACGCCAGGCGATGTCCGCAACCGTCCCCGCCACTCGTCGTACTGATGAAACCACACACCATGAGCCAGACATCCCCAGATCGCAGCCATGAGTCGGAATCCGATTTCGACCTACGCCTCGCCGTCGAGATCGACGCCCCGCCGGAGCGGGTGTTCGAGCTCTGGACGACGCGACTTCCCGACTGGTGGGGACCGCACGGCATGACGACCCGGGTGGTTGCGATGGACCTGCGCGCGGGAGGGGCGTTTCAAACGGTGATGCGGACGCCCGACGGCACGGAGATTCCGACCCGGGGTGTCTTCCTGGAGGTCGTCGCAAACCGGCGCATCGTGTTCACCGACGCGTACGAGCCCAGCTGGAAGCCGGCGCCGGGGCACTTTATGACTGCGGTGATCGACTTCGTCCCCCTGCCTGGCGGTCGCATGCTACTCGCAGCCTGTGCGCGCCACAAGTCGGCCGAGGATCGGGCGGCGCACGAACAGATGGGGTTCCACGAAGGCTGGGGCGAAAGTTTCGCCAAGCTGGCCGCGCTGGCCCGTGGCGCCTGAACCCCGCCTGGAATATGATGCCTCCGTTCGCCTCCCCTCCGATCCTGCGTCCCCTTTCTTCCATGACCAGCCTCCCCGACACTGCCTCCGAGGGCGGCAGCCCGAAATCCCGGGCCGCCCTCCTGCCCTCCATCGCCCGAATCGTCATGGGACTCCCACTGGCGGTCTTCGGACTCAACTCGTTCTTCAACTTCATCCCCCAGCCCAAGACCCCGATCGCTCCCGCGGCGATGGCGTTCGCCGGCGCGCTGATGAACACCGGGTACATGATGCCCCTGATCGGCATCACGCTCCTCATCGTGGGAGTGCTGCTGACGATCAACCGCTTCGTGCCGCTGGCGCTCGCGTTGTTCGCCCCGTTCATCGTGAACAGCATCCTGTTTCACTTCATGCTCGAACCCACGGGCCGGCCCATGTCGGCCGTCTTTCTCCTGCTCGAGCTGTATCTGGCGTGGGCATACCGATCCGCGTTCGCACCGATGCTCCGCTCCCGCACATCCGCGGGGTGACGCTTTCCAGTCAAAACACAAATCACCCACCCACAGCCAGTCATGAAACCCACGCTCGTACAGCCCTACCTCGTCTTCGGCGGTCGCTGCGAAGACGCCCTCGCGTTCTACCAGAAGGCCCTGGAGGCCAAAGTCGAATTGATGATGCGATTCAGCGAATCGCCCGTACCGGTCCCGCCCGACCGCATCCCGGCGGGCTTCGAGAACAAGATCATGCATTGCACCTTCCACATCGGCGAGGCGACCGTGATGGCCACCGACGGATGCGAGGCTGGCGGGAAGTTTGAGGGGATCTCGTTATCGCTCGCGCTTCCCGCCGAGGCCGATGCCCAACGCGCCTTTGCGGCGCTCTCCGAAGGTGGAAAGGTGGAGATGCCTCTCGGGAAGACCTTCTGGTCGCCCTGCTTCGGCATGGTGGTCGATCGCTTTGGCGTGAGCTGGATGGTCACCGTCAACGGCTGACCCACCGCAATCCGACACCCTTGAACATGGCGAAGCCCGCCGACAACCCGGCGGGCTTCCAGTTTGCAGCTCCCGCTTCGGTCACGGGAGCCCGCATCAAGCGCGCGGAGCGCTCAATGGCTGTCGCCGTCGTGGTCGACGTCGCCCGCGGACTGGGGAGCGGCCTTGGTCTGCTGCGACTCCGTGTCGTTTTTCTGGGCGGCCGCCTGCTTCTGGGCCTGTTGGCGGGCGATATAGGCCTGGTAGGCCGCGGCATTGCTGTTGGAGGAGGAGGAACCGACGCTACCGATCGAGGACATGTTTCGAGTGGGTTATTGGTTGGATGTTTTCAGCGGGAGGCGCTGGAAACTGGACACTCTCTTCTTCGACCCCAACCGGTGCGGACTTCACCCCAATCCACCTGCGTCAAATTCTAATCGATTCGCTAATAATGCGCAGGTCGGCGAAAAATCGTGTAGTGGCTCACGGCAATACAGGCATCGGTAAGCAATTAGCCATGTGCAATTTGACGATTTTATAAAGCATCCAGGTCGATCGGCGCACGGCCCCAAATCCTGCGGCGAAAATGAACAGACGTTCACAAACAAGCGAGAAGGCCCCTGTGCCCGTGGGTTCCTGGCTCGACGTGGAGTGCGGAATCACGATTCCGCCCTGCGCCGGAGGCTCGGCCTCCCGGCTCATCACGCAGACGCACCTAGAAGAGACGCTGGTATCCACCGCCGCATGACGGCACGTCGCTCGGCACCCTTGGGGCCTTCGGGAGGCTCCGCACTGCAAAAGGAGTGGCCCCGCCGTCATCCGCACCCGACGTACAAAAAAGGGCGCGCCGGGCCGATCGGCCGGGCGCACCCTGGAAACGATGCGGGAAGACTCAGGCTCCGAGCGTGACCTCGACCTTCACGACCTTGCGGCCGTCGGTCGGGATGGGCACGAGGTTGCCGGCGACCTTGCGGCCATCGACCACGAGGCTCTTCACGCCCTTGGAGCGGCCCTTCGGGTTCTTCACCTCGATCTGGTATTCGACTCCGCGATACTTGCGCGACACCGAGAAGCCCTTCCACTTCTTCGGAATGCAGGGATCGACGACGAGGCCGTCGAACTCGGGACGCACTCCGAGGATGTACTGGCTGGCGGTCACGAACGACCAGGCGCCCGTGCCGGTGAGCCAGGAATTCTTAGCCTCGCCCGGGGTCGGCGAGAGGTGGCTCGCGGTCATCTGGGCATAGACGTAGGGCTCGGAGCGATACACGTCGTGGTCCTTCTTCGCGGACGGGCAGATGCTGAGGTAATACTCGAGCGCGCGCTCGCCGTCGCCGAAGAGGGTCCAGCCGATGTGGATCCAGGTGTTGTTGTGCGAGAAGACGCCGCCGTTCTCCTTGTAGCCCGGGGGATACGAGGAGACCTCGCCCAGCTCCAGGTGGTAGTCGGAGTACGCGGGATACTGCAGCGCGCAGCCCAGTTCCGGGCGGTACAGGTACTTGTCGACGGCCTGAAGGGCCTTCTTCGCGCGGCCGTTGTTCATGCCGGCGCCGCCGAGCACGCACCAGGCCTGGCTCTCGATGTAGATCCGGCCCTCCTTGCAGGACTTCGAGCCGACCGGGTTGCCGGCGGCGTCGAAGGCGCGGGTGTACCAAGAGCCGTCCCAGGCCTGCTCCTCGACCGTCTTGAGCATGTCGGCGTACTGGCCGTCCACGCGCTTCGCGTCAGCCTCGCGACCGAGGTGACGGTACAGCGCGGCGAGGTCGCGGGCCGCGTACAGGAAGAGGCCGGCGATCATCACCGACTCCGCCTTCGAGCCGGCGATGTCGCCTGTGACCTGGAAGGACTCGTTGGGCTCCTTGGAGAAGCAGTTCAGGTTGAGGCAGTCGTTCCAGTCGGCGTGGCCGATGAGCGGCAGGCCGTGCGGTCCGCGGTTGTTGAGCGTGTAGGCGATGGAGGTCTCGAGGTGATGGAGCAGCGTGTCCTTGCCGCCCTTCTTGTCCGCGTAACCGCAGGGCTCGTCGAGGATCGTGGCGTCGGCGGTCTCGCGGATGTAGGCGCAGGTCGAGAGGATGAGCCAGAGCGGATCGTCGTTGAACCCGCCGCCGATGTCCGCGTTGCCCTTCTTGGTGAGCGGCTGGTACTGGTGGAAGCAGGTGCCGTCGGAGAGCTGGGTCGAGGCGATGTCGAGGATGCGCTGGCGCGCGCGCTCGGGCAGCATGTGCACGAAACCGAGGAGGTCCTGGTTCGAGTCGCGATAGCCCATTCCGCGGCCGATGCCCGTCTCGTAGCCCGAGGTGGACCGGGAGAGGTTGAAGGTCGCCATGCACTGCACCTGGTTCCACACGTTGACCATGCGGCGAAGGTGCTCGTTGGGAACCTTGGGGGCGGTGTAGACGGACAGCAGGTCGCTCCAGCGGGCCTTCACGCCCTCGAAGGCCGCGTCGACGGCCTTCATGTCGGAGTACTTCGCCAGGACCTCGCGGCCGCGCGCCTTGTTCATCACGAAGGGCCGGTCGAATTTCGGCAGGTCGCCCTGCTCGACGTAGGCCAGCACGAAGGCGAACGACTCGGAGGCGCCGGGCTTGAGCGTGAGGTCAAGCTGGAAGGCGCCGACCGGATTCCAGCCGTAGGCGTGGCTGTTGGTGCACTTGCCCGCGAGCACAGCCTTGGGATCGTGGAGGCCGTTGTGAACACCCACGAAGGCGTCACGCGAGGTGTCATAGCCGCTCACCTTCCGGGTGCAGCCGAAGAGCGTGTAGTGGTTCCGGCGCTCGCGGTACTCGGTCTTGTGATAGATCGCCGAGCCCTCGACTTCGACCTCGCCGATCGAGTAGGTGCGCTGGTAGTTCGTCATGTCGTTCAGCGCCTCGAAGAAGCAGAACTCCACGAACGAGAACAGGGAGAGCTTTTGCGTCTTCTTCGTCCGGTTGGAGACCGTGATCTTCCAGAGCTCCGTGTTCTCGTTGCTCGGGATGAACATGAGCTGCTCCACCGCGATGCCGTCCTTCTGGCCGTTGATGCGTGTGTAGCCGAGGCCGTGGCGGCACTCGTAGGAGTCGAGCTCCGCACGCACCGGCTTCCAGCCGGGATTCCAGATGGACTCGCCCTGCTTCACGTACAGGAAGCGGCCGTCGTTATCCATCGGGTTGTTGTTGTAGCGATACCGCGTGATGCGGCGCAGACGCGCGTCCTTCCAGAATGAATACCCGCCGGCCGTCTGCGTGCAGAGGCCGAAGAATTCGTCCTGCCCGAGCATGTTCAGCCACGGAAGTGGAGTGTCGGGGCGAGTGATCACGAACTCGCGGTTGGCGTCGTCGAAATAACCGTATTGGCTCATTTGTGTTTAGGGGAGTCGGATTTGAACAGGGGATCCTTGCGGATCCCTCAGGTGGATGGTGGACGGGGGAATTACAGACGGGGGAAAGTGAAGGTGGGCGGTCAGCCGAGGATTGCGACGATGTGCGATCCGTCCTTGAGCAGGTCGACCGGGGCCACGCAGCCGTCGACGACGCGGCCGTCGATCGACAGGCGGGGGACACCGCGGCAGAGGCGGTTCGGATTGCGGACCTCGATGGTAAGGTTGCGCCCGCGGAAGAGGCGGCGCATGGAAAAGCCGGGCCACGACTTCGGGATGCAGGGATCGACCCGAAGGCCCTCGATCTCGGGGCGGACGCCGAGGATCCAGTGCGTGGCGCTGTAAAAGCTCCACGAGGCGGTGCCCGAGAGCCAGGGGACCCGCGACACGCCCTCGTTGGAGTTGAAACGTGAATACGTCGTCTGGCAGTGCACGTAGGGCTCCACCTGGCGAAGCTCGGCGCGGTCGTTGTAGGCGGAGGGCATGAACGCCCGGTAGTAGTCGTAGGCCTGGTCGCCGTCGCCCTGCATGACCTCGGCGATGACGCCCCAGCTCTGCGTGTGCGAGAAGATGCCGGCGTTCTCCTTGATGCCCGCGTTGAACAGCGTGGCCTTCATGATCTCGGGGTCCGCCTTGATGAACGGCGGCGCGCACAGCATCACGCCGTACGGCGTGGCGAGCCGGTCCTTCATCGTGCGCAGGGCGGTCTTCGCCTGATGCGGCGTGGCCGCGCCGCTCATGACGGCCCAGACCTGGGTGTTCATATACACCTGGCCCTCGGGAAAATCCTTCGTTCCGTAAACCGTGCCGTCCTGGCCGATCGCCCAGATGAACCACTCCCCGTCCCAGCAAACCTTCTGGATCTTCGCGTCGAGCTTCGCGAGTTCGGCGCGGGCCCACGCGGCCTCGGCCGTCCGGCCCATGCGGTCGGCGATGCCCGCGTACACGTCGAGGCCGAGGCGGACCTGGAAGGCGACGAACACGCTCTCGCCGCGGTAGCCCAGGCGGATGCAGTCGTTCCAGTCGGCCGCGAGGCCGCAGGGCAGGCCGTTGCGGCCCGTGCGCTCGAGGTTGAACTCCAGCGCGCGTCGCAGGTGTCCCAATACGGTCGCCTCGCCCCGGTCCGCGTACGGGAGCACGCGATCGTAGAACCCGGCGTCGCCGGTCTCCGCCACGTACGCGGGCACGGCGTTGAAGAACCACAGGCAGTCGTCGGAGCGGTACTCCTCGTCCGGCGGAGGAGCCTCGTGGCCGGGTTTGTGGGAGAAGGGCTTGATGACCGGGATCGCGCCGCCGTTGGCGAGCTGGCCGGTGAGCATCAGCTCGAGCCGCGGCTTCACGCCCTCGCGCAGGAGCGGGATGGCCCCGAGCATGTCCTGCACGGTGTCGCGGAAACCGAGGCCGTCGCGCTCGCCGTTGTAGATCAGCGAGGCGGAGCGGGACCACGAGTAGGTGATGAGCGCGTTGTACGCGTTCCAGGTGTTCACCATGTGATCGAAGTCCCCGTCGGGCGTCTGCACCTGAAGCGAGGCGAGCGGCGCGTGCCAGGCGGCCTTCAGCCGGCGCAGTTCCTCCTCGCAGCGGGCGGGGCTGGAAAACTCCGCGACCGTGCGACGGCCGTGCGACTCGATCGTGCCGAGGCCGAGCTGGACGATGATCTCGCGCGTCTCGCCCGGCGCGAGTGAGAGGTCGGCCTGGATGCCGCCGCAGGCGTTGTCACCCTGGGCGAGGTAATTGGAGCACGCGCCCCGCGCCACCACTTCGGGGGCCTGGTAGCCGCCGTAGGTCCCGAGGAAGCGCTCGCGCACCGTCTCGACGCCCGTCACCAGCGCGCCGCTCAGCGCAATCCACGAGCGGTTGCAGCCAGTCAGGTCCTTGCCGTCGAAATCGAAGTTCGGGTTGCAGACGACCCCGAGGAGGTTGTCCTCGCGAAACACGCGCGTGATGAACTGCGAGTACTGCAGGTTCACGAGGTCCTGGAACGTGTTCCAGAGGTTGGCGAACTCGCAGTAGGTGAAGACGGAAAGATCGCGCTGGCGGTCGGAGCGGTTCGTGACGCGCAGGCGCCAGTATTCGAAGGTCTGGCCGAGCGGCACGAAGTAGGTCGCCTCGGTGGCGATGCCCTCGTAGGCGCTCTCGATCACCGTGTAGGCGGTGCCGTGGCGGCAGACGGACTGGTAGCGGTCGAGCGGCTTGCCGACGGGCTGCCAGGAGGCGGACCAAAAATCGCCGCTGGCCTTGTCGCGCAGGTAAAAAAGCCGGCCCGGCTGGTCCATCGGGATGCTGTTGAAGCGCATCCGCAGAAAACGTCCCGTGGCCCCCGAGCGATAAAACGAGTATCCACCCGCATGATTCGTGATGATGGCGCCATACTCCGTGGAGCCGAGGTAGTTGGACCAGGGCCGGGGCGTATCCGGCCGTGTGATCACGTACTCCTTCGCGCCATCGTCGAAATAACCGAATTTCATGGGGAAAAGGTCTGGAATAAGACGCCCCCCCAGAGGGGCAGTTCAAACCTCACTCATTCAGTTGAACACCCCCCGGAGGCCGGACTCCACCCATGACAGCCAGGGCGCCCTGGTGCGAGCCCCATGCGCCGGCCCGCGCTGCCTCAGACCGCGCGCAGGGGAAGGCCCGCCTCGACCCACTCGCCGATGCCGCCGGCGTTGGCGGTGCGCATGCCCATCTGGCCGAAGAACTCGGCCGCACGCTCCGAACGAGCGCCGGACAGGCAGTAGAAAATGATCTCCTTGTCGCGATGCTGGTCCACGAGCTCCCGGCCCGCGGGACCGCCTAGATCGCGGAGCGAGATCAGCAGCGCGGGTTCGGCCACGCCGGTGTCCACCCATTCGTCGGGATGGCGGACGTCGACCAGGACGGCCTTGCCCGAGCTTACGAGCTCGGCGGCCTCCGAGGGCGCGACGCGGCGGACTTGGGAGGGAGGAGTGAAGAATCGGGGGGATTGGCTCATGGCGCGGAATGGTTGAAGAAGAGCAAAACGACGCGGGATGCAATCCGGCGCCTCACACGTTGGTGGCCCGGCTGAAGGCGCTGAGGTACGCTTCGGTGACCGGGTGGCGCATGCCGAGGTGACGGAAGGCGGCCAGGCAGGCGGTCTTCGCGTGACCCGAATCGAAGCCGGGTTTCTCCTCGAGCACCGCGATCAGGCCCTCGAAGGCTTTCGGAAAACGCTCGGCGCGCAGGTCGGCGAGAGCCGCCAGGTAGCGCGCCTTGAGGGGCGAGGAGGGAAGCGAGGCCCCACCCTGTTCCGCCGTGACAAAAACCCGGGCCAGCGCGCGGACGAGCTCCTTCTGCTCCTCCCAGGGACCGGAGCCGGGCTCCTCGCCGACGAGGGCGAGCGCCTCGGACGGTGCCGAGAAGACGCGGGCGCGGGCGGCGAGCGCGACTAGCTCCTCGTCGGAACGATCCGCGGCGGCGATCGGCGCCAGGATGGCATGCGCCTCGGCGGCGCGTCCGGTCCGGAGCAATTCGCGGGCTCTCGCCATCGCATCGCGCTTGGGCGTCGGAAGATGCTGCGCGATCCACGCGCGAAGCTGGGGCTCGGGCAGCGCGCCCGCCATCTCAGCGATGACCTGCCCGCGGTGGAAGAGCTTCAGGTTGGGGATGCCGCGAATGCCGAACTGCTCCGCGAGATCGGACTGCTCGTCGGTGTTGAGCTTCACCAGCTCCCAGGCGCCGCCCGCCTCGCGGGACAGCTTCTCGACGATCGGTCCGAGCATCTTGCAGGGCCCGCACCACGGCGCCCAGAAATCCACGAGCACGGGCACGCGCTCGCTGCGGGCGATGACATCCTGTTCGAAGTCGACGTTGGCAGTTTTCATAAAATGGAGGCGTCCGCCGATGAGCATGCGCCGGGCCGGAGGCGCCGGCATATCCTGATTTTGGTGACAGCGTTCATGCCAAAGAACGCAGTTGGATTTGAACCGCGGAAAAGCCGGGGACAGGGATGCAGACAGTCATGGGAAATTCTTGTATCCAGATATTTCCAACTCCGGATTGAATGGGATTTTCGCTCTTCACCTCGAATTCAGGTTCTGTGTTCTCTGTGTCTCTGTGGTTCAATCGCGGCATTTGCGTTCATCGCGGCGGAGGCGGGAAATGACAGGGGATCGGGGGGAAAGCTCCCCCCGAACGCCGCGGCCAAGTATGCGGCGTCCGGGGGAAGCGCATATTACCCGAACCCAAGGTGTGTTGCGGAGGTGCGCTCAGCCCCGCGATTTGACCTTCCGCATCGGCAGCCCGGCCCGCGACCAGCCGTGCACGCCGCCCATGTTGGCGACTTTGAATCCCTCGCGCGCCAGCTGGCGGGCGAGCCGGCCCGAACGGGCTCCGGACAGGCAGTAGAGGATGACCTCCGACTGGCCGGCGCGCCTGAGGAACGGCGTCCACTGCTTGCGCCCGTTGTAGAAATCGCTCCCCGCGAGCAGCTGCGCCGGGGCAGCGACGCCACCGGCCCACTCGGACGGCTCGCGCACGTCCACCAGCGCCGCCTTGCCCTCGGCGACAAGCTGCGCCGCCTCGGCGGGGGCCACGCGGCGCACCGCAGGGCCCGTGTCGAACAGGGATTTGAAGAGTGTCTTGAGCAGGTTCATGAAGTTTCGATCAATGGGTCTTGCCCTCCGCCGCCTTCTTTTCGTGCGAGGCACGGTGGGTCATGTAGTAGATCAGCGGCACCGCGATCGGACTGATCAGCAGGGAGGCAATCGCCCCGAACAGCAGCGAGATCGCGAGCCCCTGGAAGATGGGGTCTGCCAGGATGACAAGGCCGCCCACGACAACGGCGAGCGCGGTCAGCATCATCGGCCGGAAGCGCACCGCCCCCGACTCGATGCACGCGTCGCGCAGCGAACGCCCGTGGCTCAGGCGCAGTTCGATGAAGTCGACCAGGATGATCGAATTGCGCACGACGATGCCCGCGCCGGCCATGAAGCCGATCATCGAGGTCGCCGTGAAAAACGCACCGAGCAGTCCATGCGCCGGGAGAATGCCGATCAGCGAGAACGGAATGACGGTCATCACGATCAGCGGCGTGGAGTAGTTTTTGAACCAGCCGACCATGAGCATGTAGATCAGGATCAGCACCGCTCCGAAGGCCAGGCCCAGGTCTCGGAAGACCTCGATGGTGACCTGCCACTCGCCGTCCCACTTGATCGCGGGCTGCAGCTCGCTGCCGGGCATCGTGGCGTTGTAGATCGCCACGTGGTGCGCGGTCCCGCCGAAGTTGCGGCCGTCGAGCTTTTCGAGGGCCTTGTTCATCTTGAGGATCGCGTAAACCGGGCTCTCGATCACGCCGGCGACGTCGCCCGTGACATAGACCACACTCTGGAGGTTCTTGTGGTAGATGTAGGGCTCGCTCTCGGTGTGCTTGATCGTGACGAGCTCGCGCAGCGGGACGAGCGGCGCCTGCGGATTCATGTCGGAGCGCACCTCGAGGTTGAGCAGGTCTTCGGGCCGCGAGCGGAGCGCACGGGGAAGCTCGAGCACGATGTTCACGTCCTCACGCTCCTCGGGGGAGTGCAGCAACGTCACCGGATACCCCTGGACCGCCATCTGGATCGTCCGGGCGATGGTGGCCTCGGTGATCCCGTGCAGGGCTGCCTTGGCCTTGTCGACCTTGAAGATGACCTTGGGCTGCGAGTGTTCGACGTACCAGTCGACGTCCACGACACCGGGCGTGTCCTTGAAGATCTGTTTAACCTGGGTGGCGAGCTTGAGGCGCGCCTCGGCGGTCGGTCCGTAACACTCGGCGACGAGCGTCTGGAGCACGGGCGGGCCGGGCGGCACTTCGGCGACGGCGATGGCCGCGCCGTACTTCGCCGCGATCGCGGCGAGGCGCGGCCGCACGCGCTTGGCGATGTCGTGGCTCTGCGCGCTGCGTTCGTCCTTGGGGACGAGGTTGACCTGGATGTCGGCGACGTCCGGGCCGCTACGCAGGTAGTAGTGGCGCACCAGTCCGTTGAAGTTGAAGGGCGAGGCGGTGCCCGCGTACACCTCGTAATCGTGCACCTCGGGCTCCGAGCGGATGGCGGCGGCCATCTCACGCGCGACGGCGGCAGTCTTCTCCAGCGTCGAGCCCTTCGGCATGTTGAGGATCACCTGGAACTCCGACTTGTTGTCGAAGGGCAGCATCTTGACCTTCACGGCGCCGATGCCGACCAAGCCCATGGAGCCGACCGTCAGCGCGGCGATGACCGCGAGGAAGACCCAGCGCCAGCCGCGATGGTCGAGCAGCGGGCGCATGACCTTCGTGTACACGCGGGTGAAGACGTTGTCCGGCATCGCATCGCTCTCGGCGAGCTCCTCCTCCTCGGTCTTGGGCGCATCGACGAACTCGGCGGATAGGTTGCGCCGGTGGTGACCGCTGAGGACCTTCAGCGCCGCCCAGGGGGTGACGGAGAACGCCACCATCAGCGAAAACAGCATCGCCGCGCTCGAGCCGATCGGAATGGGCCGCATGTAGGGTCCCATCATTCCGCTGACAAAGGCCATCGGCAGCACCGCCGCGATGACCGCCCACGTCGCGAGAATGGTCGGGTTGCCCACCTCGTCGACCGCCTCGATGGCGATCTGCAGCAGCCGCTTTCGGCGACAGCTGGGCAGGCCCATGTGGCGGACGATGTTCTCAACCACCACGATCGCGTCGTCCACCAGGATGCCGATCGAGAAGATCAGCGCGAACAGCGTGATGCGGTTGAGCGTGTATCCGTAAAGGTAGAACACCAGCAGGGTGAGGCCCAGCGTCACGGGGATCGCGAGCATGACGACCAGCGACTCGCGCCAGCCGAGGAAGAGGAGGATCAGGACCGCGACGCCGAACACCGCGATGCCCATGTGGAGCAGCAGCTCGTTGGACTTCTCGCTGGCGGTCGCGCCGTAGTCGCGCGTCACCGTGACGCCGATGTCGGAGGGGATCAGACTGCCCTTCAGCGAGTCGACCTTGGCCATGACCTCCTTCACGACCTGGACGGCGTTGGCGCCGGGGCGCTTGGCGAGGCTCAGGGTGACGGCGGCCTCCTCCGGAGCGGAAGAGCGGGCGCCACCGCGGCCAAAGAGCACGTAGTTGCTCGGCTCGGCGGGACCGTCGGTGATGGTGGCGACGTCCCTGAGGTAGACGGGCATGCCATTGAAAACGCCCACGACGACCGAGCCCACGTCCTTCGCGTTGCGGAAGAAGGTGCCGGTCTGCAGCAGGGTCTCGGTGTTCAGGTTGTCGACCGAGCCGGTGAAGGTCTGCGCGTTGGCCTGCTGGAGCATCGGCACGAGCACCGACGGGCTGAGGTTGCGCGAGGCGAGCTTCTGCGGATCGAGCAGGACGCGGATCTCGCGGCGTTCGCCGCCGATTACGGTGGTCTCGGCGACCAGCGGAATCTTCTTCACCTCGTCCTGCACCTGCACCGCGATCCGGCGCAGCATCAGGTGATCGTAGTGCTTGCTGTGGAAGGTCAGCGCCAGGATCGGCACGTCGTCGATCGAGCGGGGCTTGATCAACGGCATGCTGGCGCCGGGCGGGATGCGGTTGAAGTTCGTCTGAAGCTTCTGATTGAGCTTCACGAGGCTCTTCTCGAGGTCCTCGCCCACCTTGAAGCGCACGATGGTCATGTCGGCGCCGGGCATCGCGGTGGAATAGATGTACTCCACGCCGGGAATTTCCCAGAGCAGCTGTTCCATCGGGCGCGTGACGCGGTTCTCGACGTCCTTGGCGCTCGCGCCGGGCATCGAGACCATGACGTCGATCATGGGCACCTTGATCTGCGGATCCTCCTCGCGCGGGAGCATGATGATCGCGAACAGACCCAGCAGCAGCGAGGCTGCGATCGCGATCGGCGTGAGCTTCGAGTCGATGAACAGCGAAGCCATGCGGCCGGCGAACCCGTACCGCGATTTGCCCGGATCGGACAACGGGGATCCCGCGCTCATGGCGTCACCTCCAGGGCGCGGCCCTCGACGAAGCCCACCGGGGGATTGACGATCACGCGGTCGCCGGCGTCGAGGCCGGCGAGGACGTTGACCGACGTGCCGGTGGTGCCGCCGAGCCTCACGAGGCGGAGCACGGATTTTCCGTTCACGTCGACGAAGACGCGGACCATCTGGCCCACGTGGCTCACGGCGGTGGACGGGACGAGCAGCCGGGTCTCGGGGGAACCCGGAACCTTCACGCGGGCGAATTCACCGGAGCGAACCGGAGCGCTGGCGGGCAGCGCGATCTTGACCGCAACGGTGCGCGCGTAGGGATCGGCCGCGGAGGAGAGTTCAATCAGCCGCCCCTCGACGGTGGCGTGGGTGGCGGGGAGGTCGACGGTCAGCGGCATGCCGACCGAAAGCCCGGACACGAGCGAATCCGGAATGCCCGCCTCGACATGAAAGTCATTGGTGCCCTCGAGTTCGAGGAGCGGGTAGCCGGGGGCGGCGAGATCGCCGAGGCTCGCCATCTTGCGGGCGACCACGCCGTCGAAGGGCGCACGGACTTCGGTGTAGGCGAGCATGGCCTCGGCCTCGCGAACCATGGCCTCGGTCATCGCGTAGCGGTCAGCGAGGGCCTTGACGGTCTCGGCGGTGCTCGCGCCCTTGGGCAGGAGACTGCGCTCGCGATCGAGATCGCGGCGGGCGAGATTGAGCTGCGACTGGGCCTGGAGGACCTTGGCGTTGATCTCGGAGGCGGCGATCTTCACCAGCAGGTCGCCCTTGTGGACGCGCTGGCCGAGCACGACGGGCATTTCCTCGATCGCACCCATGATCTTGGCGGCGATGGCCGCGTGCCGCTCGGGGCGCACGGTGCCCATGACGTCGATCAGGGACGGCGAAGTGGTCGGGCGAAGGACGACGGTTTCGACCTTCACAGCGGGCAGGTTAGCGACATCGGAGCCCGACTGCGGCTCGTGCTTGGAACAGCCGGCGACCAGGGCGACCGCTAACGCGGGAAGGAGGATGGCAATGGATTTCATGTCGAAAAAGTTGGGATTGAGGGGCTGGGATCAGGGATGTTCGGGGATCTCGACGGGGGCATAACCGACGGCACTCCGGAGTTCGGCGACGGCGAGGCGTTCGTCCGACTGGGCGACGACGCGGCGCATGCGCGCCTCGATCAGGCGGCTCTCGACGCCGATCAAGTCGGCCGTCAACAGCGCGCCCTTGTCGAAGCGGGCGCGCGAGAGCGAGGCGCTCTCCTCGGCCTGGGCCACGGCGTCCTTGCTGACCGCGAGTCGCTCGCGGGCATCGTCGACGGCCTGGCTCGCCTGCTGGACCTGCAGCTCGAGACCGAGCTCCAGCTTGCGCTCCATTTCGCGGGCCTGATCCAGGTTGGCCTTCGCCTCGCGGATCTTCCCGGCGGTGAGACCGCCGTCGAACACGTTCATGTCGACCGTCACGCCCGCCATCCAGCTGTTGGCGTCGCGGCCGGTCTCGTAGCCCTTGTCCCACTGGGCGCTCGCGAAGGCGTTCACCACCGGGCGGCGGGCTCCGCGGGCCGCGCGGACCATCGCCTCGGCGGCACGCACGCGCTCCTTCACGGACTGGAGTTCGGGGCGCAGGCTGACGTCGCGGGTCTTCGGTTCGGCCATGTCGGCCAGCGCCGGATCGTTCGCGGGGAACTCGAGGGTCGCGCCCGGCTGTTCGCGCATGCCGAGCACGTAGAAGAATGCACGCTGCGCGAGCTGCGCACCGTGGCGCGCGGCCACGAGCATCTCGCGGGTCTGGGCGAGCTGGACCTCGAGGCTCAGCAGGTCCGCCTTGAGCATGCTGCCCGCCTCGAAGCGGGCGCGGGCGACCTTCACCGCGGCTTCATAGGCGCCGACACCGGCGCGTAGGGCGACCACCGCCTCGCGGGCCTTTTGGACGTTGAGGTAGGCCTTCACGACCTCCACGCCGAGGTCATGCCGCGCGGCCTTCAGGTCAAACTGCGCGGCCTGGGCGCCGGCCTTGGCGGCGTCGAGTCCGGCCGTGGGGCGCCCGCCACCGTAGAGATTGTAGGCGATCGTGCCGGTGAGATTCAGGTCGTCGATCGTGCCGGGATGATTGAAGTCGATCGTCTGATTGAAGGCGCGCTGGTTGAGGATCGAGCCGAACGCCATCATCGGGCTGTTCGTGCTCGTGTATCGGCCCGAGACCGACAGCTGCGGGATCCAGGCGGAGCGGGCCTGCTCGATCATCGCATCCGCGCCTTCGATGCGCATGCGGGCGACGCGGGCGTCGGGACTGTGCTCGAGCGCGGTGCGAACCGCACGGTCGAGGGTCCAGACTTCCGCCCTCGCGCTCAGGGACAGGGACAAGGCGCACGCCGCGACCGCGGCGAGTCTCGCTGGGAGTGGGATTCTCATGGGAATGGGCTACCTGGTTCAGGGTCAGGACGACCGGGAGCTCAGCGCCAACATCAACGCAATGAAACCTCCGTAAAGCGCGCCGCGCCACCAGGTCGAGGTAAGGGGGCAAGTGCCGGAACTGCATTGGCCAAAATAACCGAGCAGTGCGCCGAGACCAGCCCCGATTGCCACTGTGATGATGATTCTGAGCATGCTATTCGTCTCCTAATGAGCGGATAACGTTTAGCGCGCCTTCTCGTCCCGACCGCAGCAGGCGCCGCCGTTTCCGAGACCGAGCAGCTTCAGGATGTTCTCAGCGGGGCAGAAACCGGTGAACGCGGACTGGATCAGGTTCAGCCCCACGAACACGGCCAGCAACAGCCACCAGGGGCTGACAAAGTGAGCGAGCGCGACGCTGAGCAGCACGAAGGTACCGGCGAGGATGCGGATGTAGGATTCGGTTTTCATCGTTATTTGATATATGCGCAATCACGCATATATCGAACAAGAGGTCTGTCAAGCCCGGTTTCTTCGCTTCGCGCCCGTCAGCGCTTAGTGGTTATTGTCCTTGGACTTCCGAATCAGCCATCGCCGTTCCGGTTTTGAGCCAGAACGCACGAAGCGCGATCCACGCCAGCGCGTAGAAAACCACGAGGTGCCCCGACAGCGAACGCACTTCTACAGCCTGTGCGTGCGCAAATTGCTTGGGTGTAAGTACCTGCAAAATCTGATCTCCGGCCTGGAGCACGAGGCGTTTGTCCGGGAGCACGATCGGAAGCCCTCCCTGGTTCAGGCTGCGGCAGACGAAGTAATTTACAAAGACGTACACCAGAAGGAGTCCCGTCGTCCACTTCATCCAGGCAGGCACAATGCCAAAGACCTGCGACATCAGGTTGCCCCGGGGGACGCGACGCCACTGCCAGACGACCATGGGCCAGACGATGAACAGAAGCGGCACGAACAGGATGACGCCGAAGGCCGCCCGGTCGAAGAACGTCGCAACATGCACCGCGGCGCAGAAAAGCGTGCACAGGATCGTCGTCCAATGGAGCAGTCGGAGGGAGACAGGCATCCCTCAAGCGCAGGGCTCGCCTCGGCCGGGCTCAACCTTTTTCGCGTCGCCTCGGCGTTCAAAACCCTCTGTAACATTTGTGAAACAGGCCGGGAATTCGCTAGCGGGCCTCCCCCGCCCCCGGCTAGTTACAAACCCATGTCGGAGCAGAAACAAAAGCGCATCCTCGTGGTGGACGACGAACCCGACGTCACCTCCCTGGTCACGTACAACCTCCGCGGCAAGGGCTTCGCGGTCGAGGCCGTCAACGACCCGAACCAAAGCATCGGCGTCGCACGCTCGTTCCTGCCGGACCTCGTCATCCTCGACGTGATGATGCCCGACCTGAGCGGCATCCAGATCTGCCGCATGCTGCGCGCGGATCCGAAGCTCAAGGCCGTGCCGGTGATCTTCCTCACGGCTAAGGCCGAGGAGTCGGACCGCATCCAGGGCTTCGAGGTCGGCGCCGACGACTACGTCTGCAAGCCTTTCAGTCCGAAGGAACTCATCATGCGCGTGCAGTCGATCCTGCGCCGCGCCTCCGAGGGCGGAGCCTCCGAGCAGAAGCTCATCGTCTGCGGCGGCGTGGAGCTGGACGGCGAACGCCACGAGGTGAAGATCAACGGCGAGGCGATCGAGCTCACCGCCACCGAGTTCAAGCTGCTGCGCCTGCTGATGGAGCGCCGCGGGCGCGTCCAGACGCGCGAGCACCTGCTGATCAACGTCTGGAATTACGAGACGGAGATCGAGACGCGCACGGTCGACACCCACGTGCGCCGGCTGCGCGAGAAGCTCGGCCCCGAAGCCGACTGGATCGAGACGATCCGCGGCGTCGGCTACCGCTTCGCCGAGCGCCGCCCCGCCCTCTCATGACGCTGGTCGCCGCCGCACTGGCCGTCTGCCTGCTGGTCGCGTTCATCACGATCTACCGCCAGCGAAGCGCGGCAACCCTGCTCGAGCAGGCGCTTCGCGAGCGCCGCACGGTGCTCAATGAGTTCCTGCCCGAGGGCACCGACTCGCGCTGGTCGCGCGTATTCGCCACCGCCAACGAGGTCATCGCCGAGGTCAATCGCCTCAATCAGGAGCACACCGGCCAACTCGCCCAGCTCGACGCCACACTCGGCAACCTGCGCGAGGCGGTTCTGATCGTGGATCCCGGCAACTACGTGATGTTCGCCAACCAGTCCGTCGCCTCGATCTTCCCCCAGGCCCAGAACATCCTCCGCCAGCGCGTCGAGACCGCCCTGCACAGCCGCGAATTCCTCACGTTCATCGAGGAGGTCCGCGCGGGAAAGGCCGAGCCGCAGCGCGAAATCGAGTTCTTCTCAGGATCCGAGTCCGTCTGGATCGAGGCCACCGGCGCGATGATCCCTTCGCTGCAGGGCGGCGGCGAATCGTGGGCGCTGTTCGTGCTCCACGACATCACCAAGCAGAAGAAGCTGGAGGCCCTTAGAAAGGACTTCGTCGCGAACGTCTCCCACGAGCTGCGCACGCCGCTGAGCATCATCAAGGGCTACGCCGAGACCCTCGTCGATGGGCACCGGGAGATGAGTTTCGAGGACCGCGACCAGTTTCTCCGGACCATCCTCCGCCACTCGGAGCGGCTCAGCTCACTGCTCGAGGACATCCTCACGCTCTCACGCCTCGAATCGAAAAACCCCGGGCTGCATCGCGAGCTCGTGCTGCTCGACTCCCTGGTGTCGACGATCGTCGACGATTTCCGGAGCCGCCCCTCCGCGCGTGAGCACGTGTTCGAGTTGAGCATGGACCAGGTCATCCCTGAGATGCTTCTGGATCCGCTGAAGCTCACCCAGGTCTTCGAGAACCTGCTCAACAACGCGGTGAAGTATACTGCAAAAGGCTCGCATATCCGCGTGGCCCTGCGCCGCAAGGGCCCGGAGCTCGAGGTGCGCGTCGCCGACGACGGCCCCGGAATCCCGACCGCCGACCTCCCTCACATTTTCGAACGCTTCTATCGCGTCGACAAGGGCCGCTCCCGCGAGAAGGGCGGCACCGGACTGGGCCTGAGCATCGTGAAGCACATCGTCCAGCTGCACGGCGGACGCGTCTGGGCGGAGAGCGAGCAGGGTCGCGGGACGACGTTCATCATCGCCCTGCCCCTGAAGTCGCCCGCCTGAACCCACGGCACCCCGGCGTGGGTTGCCCATGGATACGGGATGCCTCGCGGCGTCTGCAAGGTTGGCAAGCGCCCTGCGCTCTGTCATCCCTACGCACCAAAAAACTACTCCATGGCTGATTCAACACCCCGCCCGGACTTCGAACCGTTCATTCCGGACGACACCAAGCTCAAGGAATTCACCTGGAGGGCCATCCTCGTCGGAACCGTGCTCGGCATGGTCTTCGGTGCGTCGTCCCTCTACCTCGTCCTGCGCGTCGGCCTCACGGTCAGCGCCTCCATCCCTGTCGCAGTGATCTCGCTGACGATCTTCCGGCTCCTGTCGAAGGTCGGTATCCGCGATTCCACTATCCTGGAAAACAATCTCACCCAGACCGCGGGCTCGGCGGGTGAATCCATCGCGTTCGGCGTCGGTGTCACGATGCCCGCGATCATGATCCTCGGGTTCGACCTGCAGATCACGCGCGTGCTGCTGGTGGGCGTGCTCGGCGGCCTGCTGGGCATCCTGATGATGATTCCGCTGCGGCGCGCGCTGATCGTGAAGGAACACGGCACGCTCAAGTATCCCGAGGGCACAGCCTGCGCCGCAGTGCTCAAGGCCGGCGCCACCGCCGAATGCCGGGCCGCTGCCTCGCCCTCCGGCAAGGCGGAGATCCAGGCCGCACAGGCCGCCGGACTCGGCCAGGCTCCCGGCGCCAAGGTGATCTTCACCGGGTTTGGAATCGGGCTCGTGTACAAGGCCGCGATGACCGCCTTCAAGGCCTGGAAGGACACGCCGACCAAGGTCTTCTCCGCCCCCTTCGCCGGCGCGTCCATCGCCAGCGACGTCTCGCCCGAACTCGTGGGCGTCGGCTACGTCATCGGCCCCCGCATCTCCGCGATCATGTGCGCCGGCGGCGTGCTTTCGTACCTGGTGCTGATCCCGATGATCAAATACTTCGGCCAGCACCTGGCCTCCCCGCTCGCGCCCGCCTCGATTCCGATCTCCCAGATGGACATCGACCAGATCCACGGCAACTACGTGCTCTACATCGGCGCGGGCGCCGTCGCGGCCGGCGGAATCATCAGCCTGTTCCGTTCGCTGCCCACCATCTGGCACGGATTGATGGCCGGCCTGCGCGACGTCGGCATGACCCGCCTCTCGAACGGCGGGGGCAAATCGGCCAAGGCCCGCTCCCGCCTCGATCGCGACCTGTCGATCAAGTTCGTGGGCATCGGCATCATCGTTCTGATCGCAGGCATTGTGCTGGCGCCCAGCCTGCACATGAACCTGCTCGGCGCGCTGCTGATCATCGTGTTCGGCTTCCTGTTCGTCACCGTGTCGTCCCGGCTGACCGGCGAGATCGGGTCCACCTCCAATCCGATCTCGGGCATGACCATCGCCACGCTGCTGCTGACCTGCCTGATCTTCATGCTCATGGGCTGGGTCGGACACACGTACTACGTCACGGCCCTCTCGGTCGGCGCCATCGTCTGCATCGCGTCCTCGAATGGCGGCACGACCTCGCAGGATCTGAAGACCGGCTTCCTCATCGGCGCCACGCCGCGCTACCAGCAGATCGCGATCCTCTTCGGCGCCTTCGCCTCCGCGCTGATCATGGGACCGATCCTGCTCACGCTGAATCAGAACGGCACGGTCTACATGCCGGCCGCACAGGTCGTCCCCGCAGGCCTGTCCACCGATCCCTCGGCGCTCACGCTGCACCAGCACCTCATCGGCCCCCAGGCTGTGTCCGATACGCACTCCTACCTCGTCTGGCACAAGACCGACGACAAGGGAGGTCCCGAGGGCGAGTACCTGGTCGACGCCCGCGGTCGTGCCGTGTGGTTCGTGGACCCGGGTATCAACGGAGTGTATACACAACGCCCCGACGGCAGCACCGTGCAGAAGCTCTACGCGCCGAAGGCAACCCTCGTGTCGTACATCATCAAGGGCCTGCTCAACCATCAGCTTCCCTGGAGCCTGGTGCTGCTGGGCGTGATGATCGCCGTGACCCTCGAGTTGTCAGGCATCCCCTCGCTCGCTTTCGCGGTCGGCGTCTATCTCCCGCTCTCCGCCTCCGCTCCTCTCATGGTCGGCGGCGCGGTGCGCTGGCTCGTGGATCGCCGGAAGCGCAAGGAGCCCGGCTACCGCGACCTGACCGAGGAGAGGTTCATGGCGGAGAGCGACAAGAGCCCCGGCGTGCTGCTGTCCTCAGGCTACATCGCGGGCGGTGCCATCGCGGGCATCGTCATCGCCTACGTGGCCGGCGTCGACGTGAAGCTCGACACCGCGCTGACGCGCTGGGCGACCGAGCACAATCCGTTCTACTCGGGTCCGTACTCCGACGCGCTCTCGCTGATCCCGATGGCCCTGCTCGCCCTCTTCCTCTATCTCGTCGCCCGCGAGAAGCTGCTGGGGCCGAAGAAGAAAAGCGGCGGCTGAGCCCGTCCACACCTCCCCGCAAACGACCCGCGAACGGATGACTGTAAAGTGAGCGGGCCGTTTACCGGGGAGGCCGGCGCAGGCTACCGTCGCGACGTGTTTACCCTCGGAATTGATTACGGCACCAACTCCGTCCGCTGCCTCGTCGTCCGCTGTTCTGACGGCGCCGAAGTCGGCAGTAGCGTCGTCAACTACCCCAGCGGCGAACAGGGCATCCTGCTCGACCCCAGGGACCACAACCTGGCCCGCCAGTCTCCGGCCGATTATCTGTTCGGCCTCGAGAAATCGGTCGCCGGCGCGCTGCGCGCCGCGCGGAAGACGGCCGGCTTCAAGATCGAGAAGATCATCGGCATCGGCGTCGACACCACCGGCTCCAGCCCGATCCCTGTCGACGAGCGCAACGTTCCGCTCGCGTTGGGCCGCCGCTGGTCCCGCAACCTGAACGCCCAATGCTGGCTGTGGAAGGACCACACCAGCTGGCAGGAGGCGCGGCGCATCACCGAGCTGGCCGCCGCTCATCGCCCCCAGTTTCTCGCCAAGTGCGGCAACACCTACTCGTCCGAGTGGTGGTGGTCCAAGATCTGGCGCTGCCTCAAGGTCGACCCCAAGGTCTTCAACGCCGCGTACTCGTGGGTCGAGCTCAGCGACTGGATTCCCTCCGTGCTCGCGGGCGTGACCGATCCCCGCCAGGTCAAGCGCGGCGTCTGCGCCGCCGGACACAAGGCCATGTACTGCGACGAGTGGCAGGGCCTGCCCGACAAGGAGTTTCTCGCGATGCTCGACCCGAAGCTCGCGGACCTGCGCGACCGTCTGTACGAGCGCGCGTTCGACGCCACCCAGGCTGCCGGTTCACTCTGTGGAACCTGGGCGAAGAAGCTCGGCCTTCCCGCCGGAATCCCGATCGCGATCGGCGAATTTGACGTGCATTACGGCGCGATCGGCTGCGGCGTCACCGAGGGCACGCTCGTCAAGGTCATCGGCACCTCCACTTGCGACTGCGGCGTGGTCTCCGCGCAGAAATCCGTTCCCGACATCCCCGGGATCTGCGGCATCGTCAAGGGCGCTATCCTCCCCGGCTTCTATGGCATTGAGGCAGGGCAGTCCGCCGTCGGCGACATCTTCAAGTGGTGGGTCGAGGGCGTGTGTCGCGGCGACGGCGCGCTGCATGCGAAGCTTTCCGCCGAGGTCGCCCGCCAGAAGCCCGGCCAGGCCGGCCTGCTCGCGCTCGACTGGAACAACGGCAACCGCACCATCCTCGTCGACCCGCTCCTCTCCGGCCTGCTGCTCGGCACCTCCCTGCACACGACCCGCGCTGAGATCTACCGCGCGCTCATCGAGGCCACCGCCTTCGGCGCCCGCGCCATCATCGAACGCATCAAGGAATACGGCGTGCCCGTCGACCGCGTCGTCTGCGCGGGCGGCATCGCGCGCAAGGATCCGATGCTGATGCAGATCTACGCGGACGTCACCGGCTGCACCATGCTTGTCGCGGGCTCCAGCCAGGCCTGCGCACTCGGCTCCGCCGTCTCCGCCGCCGTGCTCGCCGGCGCGCACAAGGATTTCCCGACCGCACAGCGGCGCATGACCTCCCTCGAACGCAAGCGCTACACCCCGATCGCCGCCAACCGCCGCGTCTACGACCGGCTCTACACGCTGTATCGGAAACTCCACGACAGCTTCGGCGGACTTGACCGCAGCGCCGACCTGTCCGGCGTCATGAAGGAGCTGCTCGAACTCAAGCAGCAGCAGCAACGCTGATCCGGCCGCCGCCGCACGCCCAGTTTCACTCCCTAAACCGACATGCATCTCCTCCAATCTCCCAAAATCTGGTTCCTCTGCGGCTCGCAGCACCTCTACGGTCCCGGCCCGCTCAAGCAGGTCGAGGCCAACGCCACGAAGGTCGCGCAGGCGCTCGGCAAGTCGAAGCACATCCCGCTCGAGGTCACCTTCAAGGCCCTGCTCACCACGCCCGACGAGATCGCGCGCGTCTGCCTCGAGGCCAATGCCGACCCGGAATGTGCCGGCCTGATCCTGTGGATGCACACCTTCTCGCCGTCGAAGATGTGGATCCGCGGGCTCACCTCGCTGCGCAAGCCTTTCTGCCACCTGCACACGCAGTTCAACCGCGACCTGCCTTGGGGCGAGATCGACATGGATTTCATGAACCTCAACCAGGCCGCCCACGGCGACCGCGAGGCGGGGTTCATCCACACGCGCCTGCGCCTGAACCGCAAGGTGGTCGTGGGCCACTGGTCCGACACCGAGGTCCAGCAGCGCATCGGCGCCTGGGCCCGCGCCGTCCGCGCCTGGCATGACTTCCAGGGCGCCAAGTTCGCCCGCTTCGGAGACAACATGCGCCAGGTCGCCGTCACCGAGGGCGACAAGGTCGCCGCCGAGACGCGCTTCGGTTTCGCGGTCAATGGCTACGGCGTCGGCGATCTGGTCGCCGTCGTGAACGCCGTGAAGGAGACCGACGTCACCGCGCTGTGCGCCGACTACGAGAAGCTCTACACCGTCGCCAAGCCGCTCAAGAAGGGCGGCGCCCGCCATGAGGAACTGCGTTACGCGGCCCGCACCGAGCTGGGCATGCGTGCCTTCCTCACCGAGGGCGGCTTCAAGGGCTTCACCACCACCTTCGAGGACCTCCACGGCCTTCGCATCCTTCCGGGACTTGCCTGTCAGCGGCTGATGGCCGACGGCTTCGGCTTCGGCGGCGAGGGCGACTGGAAGACCGCCGCCCTGGTCCGCGCCATGAAGGTCATGGGCGCCGGTCTGCCCGGCGGCACCTCGTTCATGGAGGACTACACCTATCACCTCTCGCCCAAGGGCCACCAGGTGCTCGGCTCCCACATGCTCGAGATCTGCCCCTCGATCGCCGCAACCAAGCCCACGCTCGAAATCCATCCGCTCGGCATCGGCGGCAAGGAAGACCCGTCCCGCCTCGTGTTCGACGCGACGCCCGGCGACGCGATCAACGTCTCGCTCATCGACCTCGGAAGCCGCTTCCGCCTGATCGTGAACGAAGTCTCCGCCGTGAAGCCGCCCAAGCTGCCCAAGCTGCCCGTCGCCCGCGCGGTTTGGGAGTGCAAACCCGACTTCAAGACGGCCTGCGCGGCCTGGATCCTCGCCGGCGGCGCCCACCACACGGGCTACAGCTATTCCGTCACCACCGAGCAGATCGAGGACTTCGCCGACATCGCCGGCGTCGAGCTGGTCGTGATCGACGCCGACACGCGCCTGCGCGAGTTGAAGACCGAACTTCGTCAGAACGATCTCACCTACGTGCTCTCCCAGGGCCTGCGCGTTTGACGCGCACCTTGGGCTAACGCATCGTCCAACTCCACGCTGCCACTGCCATGCTCGAAGAGCTCAAGCGCGAAGCCTACGAGGCCAACCTGCTTCTCCCGAAGCGCGGCCTCATCAACCTGACCTTCGGCAACGCCTCCGCAATTGACCGCAGCCGCGGGATCTTCGCTATCAAGCCCAGCGGCGTGGAGTACGATGTGCTCAAACCCGAGGACATGGTCCTCGTCGACCTCGAGGGGAAGAAGGTCGAAGGACGCCTCAATCCGTCCTCCGACACCCCGACGCATCGCCGCCTATTCCTCGCCTTCGCGTCGATCGGCGGCGTCGTGCACACCCACTCCTCCTGCGCGACCTCCTTTGCCCAGTCGGGCCGGCAGATCACGGCCTTTGGCACGACACACGCCGATTATTTCCACGGTGCGGTGCCCGTCACCCGCAAGATGACCGCCGCGGAAATCGCGAACGGCTACGAGTGGGAGACCGGCAACGTGATCGTGGAGCGGTTCGAGGGCATCGATCCGCTCGACATGCCCGCCGTGCTCGTCAACCGCCACGGCCCCTTCACCTGGGGCCCGACGGTCGCGAAGGCCGTCGAGACTGCGGTCGCCCTGGAATGTGTCGCCCACATGGCACTCATGTCGCTCCAGCTCGAGCCCGCGCTTCGCCCCATCGAGCCCGAGCTGCTCGCCAAACATTTCAAGCGCAAGCACGGCCCCGGCGCGTATTACGGCCAGGGGAATTGCTGAAGAAGGAAGCGAGAAGTGAGGAGCGAGAAGCGGGAATTTAGAATCTAGGAGTTAGGAGTTAGAATTTAGAATCAGGCGATGATCGCCGAGCGTGGTGAAGGGCGAAGACGGTTCTATTTCAAACCGCCGCCCTCGGTTCGGTAGAGCGGATTACCTGTCTCGTCGTAGCGTTGCGCTAAGCAGCGCGAAGACGGATCCATAGTCCGCCGCCTCCTGTGTCCGCCCCAGCCGCGGAGTACGAGGACGTCGGTTCGGCCTCCCGGCCGACATGGATTCCTGTTTCGATGTGGAGTGCGGAATCACGATTCCGCCCTGCGCGGGAGGCTCAGCCTCCCGGCCCGCCCGCAGATGCGGGCTGAGACCGAGGTTTCGGATTCCGAAACCTCTCAGCGCGAGTCGAGACTCGACCCGCAGTCGCGGGACGGAACCACCCGTTCGGCAGGCTCAGGGCCTTCGAAAGATTCCGCACTCCAAAATGGGAACGCTAGCAGGCCGCTGGACACGTTGAGTGCGACACCGAGACCAGTAACCCGACCGCCGAAGGCAATCGACGCGGCATCGTCGGCGGCGCCCGCGACGGCTGCCACCGCTGAATTCATTCTCGATTCCCGCCTGCCCCGAGCGTAGTCAAATGGACTCCTCGCCCCTCGATTTTCCCCGGCATTTCAGCCATGGCCGAGCCGTTCAAGAATCAGATCAACGCCGCCCTCCTGCGAACGATGGCCTCGCATCTCGCGCGGGTCTGGCCGGCCTTTCCCGAAGCGCGGTTCCTGACGGCCTGCCTCGAGGGACTGGACGCCCTTGAGCTGAAAGAGCGTGTGACCCACGTGCGCGCCGCGCTCGAAGCCTGCCTGCCGAACGAATTTCCGACCGCAGTCGCGATCCTGGAACGCTCTCTCGCGCCCGCCCCCGAGGGCGAGGACCTCGGCGGGCTGCGCACCGGACCGGAGGGCCTCGCAGGCTGGCCGGTCTGGCCCATGACGGACTACGTCGCCGTCCGGGGAACGGGCCACCCGGTCCGCGCCCTCGCCGCGCTGCGCGAGATGACCCAGCGCTTCAGCTCGGAATTCGCGATCCGGTCCTTCCTCGACCGCGATCCCGAGGGAACGCTCCGCGTCGTGAAAACCTGGGTACACGACTCGAGCCCGCACGTGCGCCGCCTGGCGAGTGAGGGCACCCGCCCGCGCCTGCCCTGGGGACTGCGCCTCCAGCGCTTCGTCGCGGATCCCTCGCCCTGCCTGCCGATCCTCGAGGCTCTGTATCGCGATCCGAGCGAGTACGTCCGTCGCAGCGTCGCGAACCACCTCAACGACATCAGCAAGGACCACCCCGACCTCGCAGTGGAGATCGCCGGGCGCTGGCTGAAGAGCGGCGACGCGGCCACGCGCAAGCTGGTGAGCCATGCGCTACGCGGACTCGTGAAGGCGGGGTTTCCGCCCGCCCTGACATTGCTCGGTTTCAATGGCCATCATGGAATCGAGGCCTCCGGCTTCAAACTCACTCCGAAGACGGTCGCACTCGGCCGTTCGGTCGCTTTTTCCTGCCGTCTCCGCAACACGGCAACCCGGCGTGTCCGCCTCGCGGTCGATTACCGGGTTCATCACGTCAAGGCCGACGGACGCCTGACGCCCAAAGTCTTCAAGGGATCCGTGCGCTCGATGGAGCCCGGCGAGACCATCGAGGTCGCCTTCACCCATTCGCTGAAACGGGTGACGACGCGCCGGTATCACGCCGGACGCCATCGACTCGAACTCCTGGTGAACGGACGCATGGTCGCAGGCGCCGACTTCCGGCTGACGCTCCCGGCGTAGGCAGCGGGACCATTTGTAACATTTGGCCTTTTGCCTTTTCCATCCCGCTGCCCATCGTACGCGGGCGGAATCCTCCCCCCAATGCCCAAAGCCAAGGTCATCTCCTTTGTGAACATGAAGGGCGGGGTCGGCAAGACGACCGCCGCCGTGAACCTCGCCGCCTACCTCGCCCGCGACCACGGGAAGCGCGTGCTGCTCATCGACCTCGACCCCCAGACCAACGCCTCGCTCAGCCTCATGAGCGAGCAGGATTGGGAGAAGCATGCGGGAGAGTTCGGCACCATGGCCGACATCTTCCAACTCGACGGACATCGCAAGGGCGATGAGGAGCATTTCAAGTTCAAGGCCTGCATCGTGCACGACGTACTTACCCAGATTCCGGGCCTGGATCTGATCCCCAGCCACCTGAAGCTCACCTTCCTCGACCTCGACCTGGCCTCGCGCCCGGGCCGGGAGCGCATCCTTTCCCGCAAGCTCGAAAAGGTGTTGGACGACTACGATCTGGTGCTTTGCGACTGTCCGCCCAACCTGCAGACCGCGACGCAAAACGCGCTGTTTGCGAGCGACTATTATATCGTCCCGATGCAGCCCGATTTTCTGTCCGCGATCGGCCTGCAACTGCTCGTCGACCGGCTGGCCTATCTACAGGAGGAGCTCGAATTCAAGGTGAAGTGCCTGGGTGTCTTGTTCTCGCGGGTACGCAGGCATGTCGCCTTTCACCAGGAGACCATGGACCGGCTGCTCCATGAAAAGGGGTCCCGGAAAGTCCGGTATTTCGAAACGATCATTCCCGAAAACGTGACGCTGAGCGAAGCCCCCGCGGCGGGCCTTCCCATAGCGCTGTACGACGGTTCCGCAACCGGGGCCGAGGCATTCAAGGCGCTGGCCACCGAGGTCTTGGGGAGGCTTTGAGCGCCCGCTCACTCGCGGGACTTGCTAAAAGGGCCGACAGGGCCCACGGTGACCCTTCGTTCTTTGATTCCCAACGCGCACAAGCGCCCCACGGAATCACTCGCGAGTGGTGCGAGGCAGGAATCCTTCCCGGTTCTAGCTCCTCACTCCTCGCTTCTGGTCAAATGGGGGTGTTCTGGATTCGACCCTTGGTTGGAGCGCGCCGTTGCCTGTCGAGGGTGAAGGACCCTCGATAATCTCCCTTCACACCAATAAACGGCATCTACGAAGAAATGCCCCTGGCCGCCTAAGTGCGGCCTCGTTCGCCCAGTGACACCTGCTAGCTGAAGCGAACGTCGACAGCAGGCATAGCCCGCGCGGCTGTCTCCAACGCGCGGGTCGTACCTTCAAATTGGGGGCTGGCCCGGATCGAGCGCGTGCTGCGGCATGATGCGGGTGAGATCAAAGCAGCGCTACACAGGTAGACGCGGTTCGTGAAGGTCAGGGGGACCGGGGTTCAAATCCCCGCACCTCCACCAGGCTTCGTCGTTGCTACGCAACGGACTATGCCTGGCTGCGCCGCTTAAAGGCTGGCCGGATACTAAGGAACTACAGCGCAGAAGCCTGCCGGGCGTAGTCGGCACCAACGGTGCCACGAAGACCGGCTCCGGCCCGGACCGCGTTTGCGACACAGTTGGCGCGTGACGCTTCGTCGTCCGGCATGCGCAACGGACTATGCCTGGCTGCGCCGCTTTAAGGCTGGCCGGATACTAAGGAACTACAGCGCAGGAGCCTGCCGGGCATAGTTGGCGCCCTTAGCGCCACGTAGCCCAGCTTTCGCTCGGTCCGCTTTTTCATACAGTCGCCGCACTTGGCTTGCACCGATTCGTAAATTCTTTTTTACCTCCCGTGTACACTACACGTATATCCTACGAAGTATGGCCGACCCGTCTTCCCTCTACGTTGGCTACTCCAACGATCTGAAAGCGCGGTTCGCGGCCCACAACGCAGGAGGCTCGCCGCACACGGCCAAACTCAGGCCTTGGTCCCTGGAGTTCTACGCTGCATTTCAGTCCGAGGATCGCGCAAAGTCATTCGAGACCTATCTTAAAAGTCATGCCGGCCTGCTGTTCGCGCGAAAGCATCTTCACGCTCGATCGAATGATGATGGGCGAACCCTTTCGCTGAAATAGCAGAGCATTCCGGTCTGCTGCGCTTTGAAGACAGACCGGATACAAGGAACTACAGCGCAGAAGCCTGCCGGGCGTAGTTGGCACCAACGGTGCCACGAAGCCCGGCCTTCGCTCCGTCCGCACTTCACCTCCGTCACCGCGTCTCGCTCCGCAAATGCAAAGCTTCGTCGTCCCGCATGCGCGCTGCGCGGGCGGCACTCCTGGCCAATGCGGCGCGAGTCGAGACTCGCGTCCAGAAAGCGGAATCTCGATTCCGCACTCAAAGGCAGAAGGGATTGCGAACCGATACGGGCACACCGCACTGCAGAAACCTGCCGCCCCCATCACGGTTCGTCGAAGATTTCCACGATCGCGACGCCGGTGTCGTTCGACTTGCCTTTCACAATCGCGGTGTAGACGCCGGGATCGAGGGTCATCACGAGGGCGGTGTCCTGGGTCCCCGGCTTCCACTGGTACGCACCCACCGCCTTGAAGTGGGCGGTCAGCGAACTGTCCCAACCCTCCGCGGTGGCGATCACCGCGCCGGTCGACTGGTCGTGGAGCTCGAGCACAGGGTCCGGCAGCACGCCGGTGATGTTGAAATCCGTTGCCAAAGTCGGCCCGGACGCGCGGAGCACCACGGTCTGCGCGGTGGCGCCGGCAATCACAAAGCCCGCAATCTGCACGTCGTCTCCCGTCCCGACAAACGAGCGCGTCGACAACGCAATGAGGCCGCCCGACGGGTTCGACGGATCCGCGTCGTAGATTTCCACGAGCCCGATCCCCGAGCCGCCGTCCGCCCCCTTCACCATCGCGGTGTAGGCGCCGGGTTTCAGGGTCTGGGTCATCGCGGCGTCCTTGCTGCCAGTCGCAAACGCGAACTCGCCCAGGCTGCTGAAGACGCTCGCCAAAGACGGGTCCCAGTTGTCGTTGCTCGCCGTCACGGTGAGCGTCGACTGGTCGTAAAGGTCGATCTTGGGGTCCGCGAGAACGTTGGAGCCAAAATAGGTTGCCAGCGCCGGACCCGCCGCCCGGATCAGCACGGTCTTGGGAGCCGAACCGGAAAGCACAAACCCGCCGATCTGCACGTTGTCACCGGTGCCGACATACGACCGCGTCGAAATCGCGATCAGCCGGCCGGGATTGTTGGTGGCGACCACCTTCAGGACGGCCGGGGAACTCGTGATCGTCTCGCCGCCGCTGGAGACCTCGACCGTATAACTCCCCGCATCCGCGGCGCTCACGTTTCGCAGGGTAAGCTGGCGCGCGGTCGCCCCGACGACGGCCTGTCCGTCGTGGAGCCATTGATACGTCGGCGATTGTCCCGCCGCAGCCACGTCGAACACGACCGTGCCGCCCAGGGCGATCGTATGTCCCTTCGGCTGGGAGCTGATCGACAGCGCAGGCAAGACAAACAGCGTGATGCTCTGCGAGGGCACGGTCGTCGACAACTGACCGTTCGCCACGGCGAGGTCCGGCAGCTGCGCGATCGAGGTCTGCGTGGCCGAATTGATCTGCCAGACTTGCGCCGCCCCGGTTCCGCTGAAGTTCGCGAGCGACACCGTCACCGGCGTGCTGCCCTGCTGCTTGTTGATCACCATCACGGTCAGCGCGCCGTCGGAACTGCGCTGCGCGGCGAACGCGGACAGGTTGTCGGGATTGGCCACCGTCGCCGAGACGCTCGTGTCTCCGAACGTCGACCCGTTGCCGTCGTAGTTTCGGTAGATCTGACTGGCGAGGTAGGTGACATAATACACGGTCGGCGTCTTGCTGGTGTCCTTCGCCACGGTCCAGCGCGTGGCGAGGTCGAGCCCATCGCGGCCGTAGATGCCGAGCACGTCGGCCTGCGTGGTCGCGCCGTTGAGATTCGCTTCGTCGCCCCAGTTGTACTCGGTGAATCCGATCTGAAGGCCGGGGCAATACTGCTGCACCATGGCCTTGAGCGTCGGGATCCAATTGATGACGCGCCCGTTGATCCCGATGTCTCCGTACCACGAAGGGTCCTGGTAGTTGGGGTCCCAGAGAATCCGCGTCTCCTTGTTTCGGAGCAGCTGACCCGCGAGCGAATCGTCGCTGCCGTCCGGCGTGGTGTTGTATCCGTGCACCGTGAGCACGTCGATGAGCTGCACGCCTGTCTTCTGCTTGTAGGCGGCCAGCTGCTGGAGCAGCCAGGGATAATAGTAGGTCTGGTTGTGGGTGTTGTAGTCCGAGTTCGCGCCGGTGATCCCGTTGGCCTGGTCGAGACCGCTCCGGTACATCGCATACCAACCCCACTCCTCGGGCCCCAGGATCTTCGCGTTCGGATCCACGGCCCGGATCGCGGTCGCGTACGCCACGATCTTGTCGAACAGGTCGTGTTCGCTGAGCGGCGCCGGATGGACGTCGCGATGCGTCGAGTTCCAGAGCGAGGGTTCGTTATCGAGGATGTAGTACTTGATGCCCGTGGTCGTGTCGGAGAGCCCGAAGGTGTCGACGAAATGACGGACCCAGGCCTCCTGGATCGAGGGGCTGTTGAGGACCCCGGTATCCAGAGGATCGTTACCGGTGATGTTCTTTCCGGTTGCCAGAAGCACGCCGTTGCCGGCATCCGCGTTCCAGGGATCCGTTGCCTTCTGGGCGCCGTATTTTTTGACCGAGAATCCCTCGAGCGTCGTCCTGCCCGGCCCGAGGTTGGCCAGGTAATCGATCATCGGGATCGTCATGAGCGGCTCGGCGCCATTTCCGGCCCCACGGGTCCTCGCGATGAAGGCGTCGGCCGAGGCTCCCGGCGTTCCCGAGCCGTCCGAGTAGGTTTCAAAATACCAGTCGGCCCCCGCGCTGTGCGCGTCGATCTGCCAGTTGTAGCGCGAGGTGGCGTTGCCGCCCCAGCGATTGAGCGGCGCGTTCAGCGTGGCCATGTCGTGTGCGTCGCCGTAGCACACGCCGTAGATGTTGGGATTGATCGGGTGGCGGTTCGCCGCCGCGTCGACGGTAACCGTCGACGCGGGATTCTGCGTCGCGGCTAAGCTCGGAGTCACCGCCGCGATGAGTGCGGCGAGCAGCCAGAGGGAACAACTCAGGTGCGGACTGGGCCGGAGAGCGTTTGGGCGCATCGGGGGGGCAAGGGGACGGACTTGAGCGTGACGCAAACGGCGTCAGGACTCGGACAGGGGGGGACTCCGAGACTAGAGCCCCGGCTAGCTTTCAAGGAATCCCAAAAACGGATCGCATCGCGTTGCGCCCCCGCACTCGTGAGAACCTGCCTACTTGTGCATGAGCGGCCACGCCAAATCGCCACGCGCGAGGACCCTCCTCATTGAGGCAGCGCCCTGCTCACCGTCATTGTCCACACCGTCGATGCCCACCGAGTACAACAGGTAGTCGCCCGCGGACTGCGTCCGATAGCGCAGGGGCCGGCCGTTCACGACATCTTTTGGCACCGCCGGCAGATACTCAGGCACGAGCCGGACCAGCGAATCCGGATAGGCACCGGCTGCGAGACGATACCGCTCGAGCGCACATGCCGTTCTCGCGAGAGCGACGTCGACGGAATCAACAGCCGCAAGTTGCGTAATCCGTTCGAAATTCTCCAACATTGGCACCGCCACCCTCGCGTAGGGATTGTATTTCGCTCGCACGACGAATGCACGGTCGCTGGCCTTCATTTCGTTCCTCCGCGCAAAAAAGTCCGGTGTGTTTGAGGCCCTCAACATCTCAATTTCGGTTCTCACACATTCGCTGATCCCGATCTTCGCTTGCTGCGCCCACCCTCGGGGCAGGAGTCCAAGCATGGTCCAACGCGGCGACCGGCGTTTGCCCGGACGATGCGGCGCAAAATACGCTTCCATCAATGTCGGGTCGTCCATCACCACCATGAGTTTCTGGCGAGCAACGACAATGCTGCGTGTGAGGCTTCCGAGCTCATCGACGCGATCCAGCTCGTGCTGAAGGCGCACGAGCTGCCCGTCGGTCCACGCATGCCTTCGGATGCCCTCCCAGACAGGCTGAAGGCTCAGCGACACACCGTAGTCGCCGACGAGGGTATCGAGCAGAGTCACGTCCCGGGCGTTCAAGAGCCCCCTGGAAAGGCGCAGGCATGCCAGTGAATCCTCCAGCGCCACTTCGGACCGGCCAGCCGCCAGATTCGCGCATGCATCGACATCCAGTGTCTGCATAAGGCTGACTAAAAGATCGAAGTTGGGGCTTTCCTCGGATCCTTTCAATCGGTGCTCGGTGCCGGAATCCTTCACAACGCTGGAAACCGGTCGCGTCGCAAGGGCGTTGCGAAGGGGAGCCAGGATCACCTGCGATCCCTTCAAGAGCTCCAATGCCGCCAGCGTCGGCGTCGATCCCAGACTGCCCGCCGCGACATCACCGGGGCGTGCTTTGCGCTGGGCGGCGACAAACGCCGCCAGATCCAGGGATCGACCCTCGACCCAGGGCGTCGAATCGGAAAACCCGACGGGCAGCTGCCGCAGGTAGTCGCGCACGGTGGCTTTGTCGTACGACTGGAACAGGACCCCCGCCAGCACCGGCGAGCACATGAAGTTCAGCTCCGGCGCGGGCTGCACCGCGGACGGCGTCTGAGCGCCGTAGATGCGCCCCTGCGCTTCCGAGGCCAGATAGGTGGTCCAGGCACGTGCGCCGCGCCAATCCTCCTCAAGATAGGCAGCGGCAACGAGCGTCACTGCCACTGCGGCGGCCAGGACGGTCCGCCTAACGAGTCGTGCCTGTGCGATGGAGAATTTCATCGAATTGGTGCAGGGGGAGGGAGGCGAGCAGCGCAGAGGCGTCCTTTTGGCCTTCGATCGGAGCCGGTGACGGCAGAATGAGCACCCGAATCGAGCCGATCAACAGCCACGCCAAGGCGAGCAGGGTCCAGGCGCGCCGGGCCGGCAGGTAAAGCTCCCGGAGGAAGTCGCCCAAGCCCAGCCGCGGGTGCGGCAGCGCGGACCGTCGGATCGCATTCAGCGTCCGCGTCGATCCGGAATGACGCTCAAGGAGCGCCTCTCGTAGTGATTCATTCATGACAGTTTCTCCACCCGTTCTCTCAGGGCCCGCTTGGCGTGATGAAGCCTCGATTTTACGGTCCCAAGGGGCACGCCGGTGATCGTTGCGATTTCCTCCAGCGAGAACTCCTCCAGGACGAATAGCAGCAGCGTGGAGCGCTGGGCCGCAGGCAACGCGTCGAGCAGCGAAAAGAACTCCTCCGTGCGTTCGCGCCCGAGAAGTTGTTCCCGCGAGTCCACAGCACCTTCATCGGCCCAATCGTCGTCCACCTGCGCATCCTCGTCAAAATGCCGCAGTCGGCGGCGACTCGTGCGGAAATGCTGAAGGCACTTCTGGTGGGCGATGCCAAACAGCCACGACACGAAGCGCCCGTCCTCGCGCAATGTCCCGATGTGTCTCACTGCGGCCAGGAAAGTCTCCTGGACGATGTCATAGGCCATTTCCCGGTCGCGGATGAATTCCGCCACGTAGGCATAGAGCGGCAGCTGCTGCGCCTTGAGCAATTCGTCCCAGGCGGCGGCCTCCTGCGCACGGGCGGCGGCAACAAGGCGAAGCTGGAGGGAAGGTGCGTCCACGGGCGGCATCCAGCTAGTGGAATGTCGGCCCTGGCGAAAGGTTCAAAGAAGTTGATCGACCGACGCCCGGGCCCGACCGACCGGATACAGCGGCGGTCTCTCGCGCCCAACCACGGTCGCAACGGGGAAGCATGCCGGCTTCCCCCTTGCCCGAAAGCACCTCGGACCGCAGGCTGCGCGAATACCGCCGCCCTGCTCCGTAGCGGCGCAGGGCCCCGAGCCCCCAATCTTCCCCCATGCGCTCCCTGCCCCTGCTCGCCCTCACACTCGCCGTCTCCTTCGTTGCCCCCCGCCTTGCCGCCTCGCCGGCCGACCTGGCCCGGGCGCGGGCGCAGTTTGTTGATTTCTACCTGGGCAAGCCCGGAGCCCACGAGGGGAACCTGACCCTGAAGAGCTCGAACGAGCCGTCGCCCGATGCGGCGCGGGCGCTGCACTTCGCCCGCACCCTGGCGACCGACGGACACTGGCCCGACATCAACTACGCCTCGAAGGCTCACTCGGGCTGGCCGCCGGACCTGCACTGGAACCGGATCGTGGCGATGGTCGCGGCGGCGCGGTTGTCCGATTCGCCAGACACGCGCGCCCGGCTCGACGCCGCGGTGCACCGCGCTTTCGCGTATTGGATTCGTCACGACTTCATCTGCACCAATTGGTGGTACAACCAAATCGGCGTGCCCCAGCAGGCCGCCACCGCCGCGCTCCTGCTCGGCGACGGGCTCCAACCGGCGGAACGACGGTACCTGCTTGGGACGATGATGCCGCGCGCCAAGATCGGCATGACCGGACAAAACCGGGTCTGGCTCTCGGGCAATACGCTCATGGCCGCCTTGCTCGAGGGGAACGAGGCGCTGGCGAAGACCGCCGCCGATACAATCTGGAGCCAGGTGGTCACCACGACCGACGACGAGGGCATCCAGCCCGACTCCAGTTTTCACCAGCACGGACCCCAGCAGCAGTTCGGCAACTACGGCCTGGCACTCGCGGTGGAGGTGTGCCGCTGGGCCACCGTCCTGCGCGGCACTCCCTGGGCCATGCCCGCGGACCGCCTCGCCACCTATCGGCGGTTCCTGCTCGACGGCGAAGCCTGGACCGTGTGGCGCAATTTCATGGACGTCGCCGCGTGCGGGCGCCAGCTGATGCCGCATTCGCAGCACTCGAAGGCGGTCACCATCGGACGTGTGATGAGCAACGCCGCGCGGTTCGACCCGTCCCATGCGGCCGAATACCGGGCCTTCCTCGTCCGAAATGACCGCCCGAGCGCCCCCAACAACCTCGTCGGCACCCGCGTGTTCTGGCGCTCGGACTACGTCGTCTGCCGTCGTCCGGATTTCGCGGCGACGCTGAAGATGTCCTCCCGCCGCGTGGTCGGAGCGGAGATGGTCAACACCGAGAACGTCTCCGGCTACCACGAGGGCGACGGCGCGCTCTACCTGTACCGCCGGGGCGACGAGTACGCCGACATCTTCCCGGTCTGGGACTGGCAGAAGCTCCCCGGCACCACCTGCGCGCAGAGTCCCGCCGGACCGCCGGCGTTCAAGCAGGTCCGCGGCGAACGCGACTTCGTGGGCGGCGTCACCGATGGAAGCGACGCCTGCGCCGTGCTCGATTATGCCCGCCACGACGCGTCCGGCCACAAGGCGTGGTTCTTCTCGGAAAACACAATCGTGTGCCTGGGCAATTCCATCCGTTCGCTCACCGGCCTGCCGGTCGTGACCACGCTGAACCAGTGCCTGCTTCGCGGACCGGTGATCGTGAAACAGGAAGGGCGCGCGCCCACCCGCTTCGCGGGCGGCGAGGCGACCCTCGATTCCGTGGAATGGGTGGAGCACGACGGTTGGCGGTACAGTTTCCAGAAGCCGACCACCGCCCACCTGTTCGCCGGTCCAGGTACGGGCAACTGGGATCGCGTATTTCGGAATCCCGATACGCCCCGACGCGACGTCACGCAGGAGGTCTTCAGCCTGTGGATCGCGCAGTCGGCATCCAACCCCACGTACGCGTATGTCCTGACACCGGCGGGAACCGCGGCCACGCTCCCGATCCTCGCCAACACTCCAGACACCCAGGCCGTCGAGCTCTCGGGGCAAAAGACCGCGGTCGCCTTCTGGACGGCGAGCGAGGTTGCACTTCCCGACGGCCACCGGCTGGCGGCGGACCACCCCTGCGTCGTCATCTTCGATGCCGCCACCCACATGCTCACCGCCGCGGACCCTGCGCAGCATCTTTCGGAACTCACGATCAGGATTGATGGCGTCGCGCACGAGATCCTGCTTCCACAGGGCGGCGAGGCCGGGAGCTCGGTTTTGATTCGGGTCGATTGAGGCGCGCGGATTTGGGCCGCCGAGGCGGAGGGAAAACGCTAAAAAGCTGAAACGCTGAAAACTGAAATTCGAACACGACGCTGGTGGAGCGAATAGCACGAACTAGGGCCCCTCTGCGCCGGACCGCCGCAATCGGCGCGAGCCGAGGCTCGCGTCCAAGGGCGGAATCGAGGTTCCGCACTCCAAAATTGGATCCGCCTTAACATCGGAGTGCGGAATCACGATTCCGCCCTGCGCGGGAGGCTCCGCCTCCCGGCTGCTTCCCGGCCCATCATCCACTGCGCTTGGGCAGCAGCGCAGGCCCACAACGCTTCGGGAGGCCGGCAATGGTCGCCTCTCGCGTTGCGCTCCGAGTTTGCGACCGAACCACGCGATGCCGAACTCCGGACTTTACGCGACAATTAAGCGCTTTTTATTTTACGTCATGAATTGTTCGGCACCCCTACACCACGCGCCGCATCATCTCTGGGAACCCGGGAAAGCATATATAATCACGGCCGGAACCGTGGCCAAAACGCACTTCATGTATACACCTCAAGCAAAGGATGCCGTCCTGCGGTCGATTCGCGACACCTGCCGGCAATCGAGCTGGGATCTGGAGGCATGGGCGGTACTCTCGAATCACTACCACTTCGTCGCGCGGACTTCTGAGTCCTCCGCCGATGTTGCCGCATTGGTGTCGCGTATCCACCAATCGAGTGCGAAGGAACTGAATCGTCAGGAGGGAATCCTCGGACGGCGCGTATGGTATCAGTATTGGGATACTTGCCTGACTTTTCGCGGCTCCTACCTGGCTCGCCTGCGTTACGTCCATTTCAACCCCCAACGCCATGGCGTTTGTAACGATGCCACGGGTTATGCCTGGTGTTCGGCCCGCTGGTTGATGGAGGGAGTGGACTCTGGATTCAGGGCCACGATTCTTTCGATGCCGATCGAGCGTATTAACGTGCCCGACGACTTTTGATGAAAGAAGGCAGACGGATGGACTGGAGCGTTGAATGCTGCCGCCGAGCGGCGGGGCCGGGAGGCCGAGCCTCCCGCGCAGGGCGGAATCGTGATTCCGCACTCCAGGTTAAGACATTCCCGACCATCGACTGCGGCGGCACCACACTGCCCTGTGATGAAGAGCTCGGCCCCTCTCCAGTCGACTCAGCGGTGGCAGCCGCGGCCGGTGCGAAGCGGGATGCGGACCTGAGGTTGGCGGGGCCGGGAGGCCGAGCCTCCCGCGCAGGGCGGAATCGTGATTCCGCACTCCAGGTTAAGACATTCCCGACCATCGACTGCGGCGGCACCACACCACTCCAGGTTGAGGAAGTCAGCTCCTCGGGGGCGGCCGCAGTTCCGCGCAAGCGAGTCCGCGCCAAGTGCAATTCGCCCCGCTCCCTATTCCTTCGTGAGCTTGAACAGTCGGGCGCCGTGGAACGGGACGAGCGAAGAAAGGGTGCCCGAGGCTTCGCCGAGATCCTTGTGGGTCCACAGGTCGTGCATCTTGACCTTCCCCTCGAAGCCGAGGGACGCGAGGGGAACGGCCACCGTAAGGCCCGGACCGCGGTCGGTGTTGTCCGACGTGCCGACGACGGTCAGGACGCGAACCGGGCCGCCGCCCGCACCCTTGTCGCCGTCGATCGCGGCGGTCGCTTCGAAGCGCACGGCTCCAGCCGGAATGGCGTAGGTGATTTCCGCGGCAGCCTGGGCCACGAGGCTTGGCAGCGTGCCGTGTGCCTCGCGGCGGATCTGAGCGCTGTCCCACTGCGCATCCGCGGCCAGCCAGGGGCGCTCCGTGACACTGCGCACGCTGCCGTCGGCAAACACAAAGCGCGGCGCCCGCCAGACCACCTGGGAAAGGCCGTCGCGCTCCTCGGTCGGGATCGCGACCAGGACAAGCGTCGTTGCGCCCCGAAGATCCACGTCGATCCGCGCAGCCGTGGCCGGATCCGCGGTCAAGACCGACGAGGGCTGGCGCGCATTCGCCTCGGTGAGCGGAAGCCGGTCGCGGGTATTGAAGACCGCGAGGTACGTCGAACCGTCGGCGGGATCCTTCGCCGTCCAGGCGATGAGGCCGTCGTGGTCGAACAGCGGGCGGTTGTCCGCACTGTGCTGGTCCACGGCGATCACCTCGTCGTTCGTGATCAGCGAACGCGTGAACGGATCGAGCTTCGTCAGGTCGCCTCCAAAGATCAGCGGCGAACGCGCGATCGACCACAGGGTCATGAGCGTGACCTGCTCGTCGGGCGTGAAACGCGAGGCGCGGTTATCCATCATGATTCGACCGAGCGGAAGCATGTCCGCATCGGGCCACGCACCGGTCTCGCGCCACGGGTTCCATAGCGCCAGGCGATGGAACTGGCCTTTCAGCGCGAGCCAGCGGTCCCAGAAGTCGTCGCTGATGCGCCACATGTTCGCATGCGCCCGGACATGGGCCGCAGCGCGGATATCCGTGGCCCCTGGCGAGAGGCTGAGCACCATCGGACGTCCGGTGCGGTCGATCGCCTTCCGGATCGCCTCGACCTCGTGGATGTTCTGAAAATACGGACGGCTCAGGTCGTCGACCTTCACGAAGTCGACGCCCCAGCTGGCGATCAGTGAGAACACCGAATCGTAGTACGCCTGCGCGCCGGGCTTGGACATGTCCACGCCGTACATATCCGGATTCCAAGGACAGGTGTGCACGCGGTCCGCGATGTCTCGGGCGTGGTAGGGCGTGCCGAGGATCGGAAGGTTCTCCTCGACGGCCTGGCGGGGAATGCCGCGCATCAGGTGGATGCCAAACTTCAGGCCGAGGCTGTGCACGTAGGCCGCGAGCGGAGCGAAGCCGCGCCCGTCGGCTGATGAGGGAAAGCGAGAGACCGCGGGCTGCAGGCGGCCATAGCCGTCCATCGAGAGCCGCGCGCCCTCCTTGTAGCTGTGCCCCTGCGTGCCGGCCTCGTACCACTGGATGTCGACCACCACGTATTGCCAGCCGTGCGACTTGAGCTCGCTCGCCATGACGTCCGCCTGCGCTTTCGTCTGGGCCTCTGTGACGGTGGTGCCGAAGTTGTCCCAACTGTTCCAGCCCATCGGCGGCGTGGACGCCCAGGCGTGGAAGTCGGCGGGCGCCGGAGCAGCGGCGAGCATGACAGGGAGCAAACCAAGCGCGAGCGAACCGAGGAGGGTTTTGGGCATGGACAGAGGGCGGGACATGAGGGGGTACATGGCAATGGGAGCCTCCCAAGTTAACAAGCGGGATTCAATCCGCCGCTGTAGCGAATCCGTGTGACAGAAAAGCCCATGAGAGGACCGAGTGGAGCGAGAGGCACCCTGCGTCCGTGAGTTCCTGGTTCGATGTGGAGTGCGGAATCTCGATTCCACCCTGCGCTTGAGGCGGAGGGAAAACGCTAAAAAGCTGAAACGCTGAAAACTGAAATACGAACACGATGCTGGCTGAGCGAATAGCACCGACCGGAGCCCCCTCTGCGCCGGACTGCAGCAATCAGCGGAGCCGAGGCTCCGCACTCAAAAATCGGAAGTGCCTTAACCTCGGAGTGCGGAATCACGATTCCGCCCTGCGCGGGAGGCTCTGCCTACCGGCACATCACGCAGACGCGGGACGGATCCCCTGTCCGACAAGCTCTGGGCTTTCAGGATGCTCAGCTCACCAACTGGAACGAGTCGTGGAATTCCATCGGTATCAGAGGAGGTTTCGGATTCCGAAACCTCCGGGCGCGAGCCGAGGCTCGCGTCCAAGGGCGGAACCCAGGTTCCGCACTCCAAAATCGGAAGTGCCTTAACCTCGGAGTGCGGAATCACGATTCCGCCCTGCTATCGGAAGCCGATAGCTACCGGGCATAGTCTGTGCGTGTACAACGAAGCCCGGTGCGCGGGAGGCGGAGGGAAAACGCTGAAAAGCTGGAATTTGAAATTTGAACACGACGCAGGATGGGACGGAGGTTTCGAAATCCGAAACCTCCGGGCGCGAGCCGAGGCTCGCGGCCAAAAGCGGAACCGAGGTTCCGCACTCCAAAACGGATGGGGCGAGCGACACTCGGCGCCCGTGATTTCCTGGTTCGACGTGGAGTGCGGAATCATGATTCCGCCCTGCACGGGAGGCGGAGGGAAAACGCTAAAAAGCTGAAACGCTGAAAACTGAGATTCGAACACGACGCTGGCTGAGCGAATAGCACCGACCGGAGCCCCCTCTGCGCCGGACCGCAGCAATAGGCGCGAGCCGAGGCTCGCGGCCAAAAGCGGAACCGAGGTTCCGCACTCCAAAAAGATCGACCACCGACCAGCGGGGATCGCAATTCACCGCCGCAATCCGGCGCGGGTTTGGATGGATTCCCCGCGCGGGCCGGGCCACACTGCGGCTCCCCATGAATCCCCCCTATTCCCTCGGAATCATCGGCGCAGGCATGTACGGCAAGGTGCTCATGCGCGCGTTCCAAACCGACCCGCGCGCCCGGTTGACCTGGGTCTGCAGCGCGTCGCAGGCGACGACCCAGGAGGCCGCGAAGGCCTTCAACGTGCCCCATGCGACGCTCGATTACCGCGAAATCCTGGCCGATCCGACCGTGGACGCGGTCGTGATCGCCACCCCACCCTACCTCCATGCGCGCATCCTCGAAGACGCGCTGGCCGCGCGGAAACACGTGCTGGTCGAGAAACCGCTCGCCGCGATGCCCGACGACGCGAGCCGCATGGTCGCCGCCGTCGCCTCCGCCCCGAATCTTGTGGTCCTGGAGGCCTCATGCCGCCACACACGGCTGCAGCCGAAGTTCGCGTTCATCCGCGACCTCATCCGAAGTGGGAAACTGGGTACGGTGTATCACATTCACCACCACCACCTCGTCCGGACGACCTTCATCGAATGGAACCGGAACGGCGCGTGGGCGATGGACAAGAAGCTCGCCGGCGGCGGGCCCTTCATCGACTGGGGCGTCTACGACCTGTCGTTCCACCTCGGGCTGCTTGACGACGTCCCGAAGCTTCGCAGCCTGCGCAGCTTCACCACGAACGGACTGCGCGACATGAGCCGGTTGACCCCGTTCAGCGACATCGAGCAGCACGGGGCGGCCTGGATGGAGTTCGACACTGGGCTGACGTACTATTACGAGCGCGGGGCCGGCGTCCACGGGGAGACGGCCTGCGAGACGCGCCTGTACGGCACCAAGGGCGGACTCCGCTTCGAGTACCCAAGCTGGAACACGCGCACCGTCGAGTTCTTCCACGACGACGGCGAGCCGCGCCGCGAGGTGCTCGAGGTCGACGTGTCGGGCGCGCCCGACGACAACGTCGCGCTCGCCCAGCATTTCCTCGACTGCCTGGACCGGAAGGTGGAGCCGATGATGACGGTCGCGCGCGCCGCACGCCACCTGGACATCCTGTTCAGGATCCTCGCCCCCGAGAATTTTCACGCCCCGGGGGCGTGAACGCAGGCCACGCGGGAAGGGTTGAACCACATCCACCTTCGCCAAGGCTACGGCGGACGGCGGAGCTGCAACCGAACTCTCTGAAGGTAATGGCAACAAAAAGGCGTCCGGGTTGCCGGCTATGATCAGAGCGCGCTTATAAGCGCACGCAACGCATAGCCGCTGCCCCTGAAATTTCGTGTATTTCGTGGCAATCAAACTCAGGGGTCGATGGACCTGATGACCGAGGAGAATTGGGCCGGAAAGGCCGCGGCCGTCCGCCGGCCGGGGCTTAGTCCCCGGTCGGGCGGAGGTGCGCGGCGGCGGCCAGGGTCGCGTCGGTCGCGTGCGCGGGACAGGGACGGAAACTCAGGTGCAGGTGGTAGGGCTTCACGAGCACCGCGTATTTTTCGAGGACGCCGGGCCCGCAGCTGCCATTGCCCAGGCCGCACATCCGCGCGTCGAGCGAGAGGATCGTCTCCGCGCGGGGCTTTAGCTGGTAGGCATGGCGGGCGGCATCGAAGTCGCCCTCGGTGAAATGGAGCGCGGTGGCGGCGATGGGATCGCCCTCGGACACGACCAGCAGGCCGCGCGCGTCGGTCGTCGACGTGAGCGCGAGCCAGCGCACGTCCTCCCTGTTTCCACAGGACTGCGGCCGCGGATAGGGAACGTATTGGTCGGCGACAGTGCTGTCCCAGACGTTGACAAACTGGCCCTGACGCCGGTCCGAGTAGTTCTCGAGCGGCCCGCAGCCGTACCAGTGGTAGTTCTCGAGGCCCGAGGCGACCCTCATCACGACGCCGATGCGCGGAAGGGCGGGAAGGTTCCCGCTGGGCGTGAAGTCCTCGCGAAGGTCGACAATGCCGTCGCCGCGCACGACCCAGCGCGAGCGCACGGCAAAGGCTCCCTTGGCGGCGGCATTGCGGGCAAGGACGTCGATCCGAACCTCGTTCGGAGCGGGCTGGGAAACCGTGAACGACTCCACGGTTCGGGTCATGCGGTCGAGCCCCGCCTGCTTCCAGTCGCGGGCGATCCACTTCCCGAAACCGCGGTCGTTGTCGAGTGGCGAGCGCCAGGCCTGGAGCACGGGGCCGGCGGGTTCTGATTTCCCGGCGGGGGCGAGCAGTTCGCCGGCGCCGTAGTTCAGCGATACGAGCGTGCCGGCCGAGCGGCTGAAGGCCGCGGAAAAACCGGGACCCTTCACGCGAACGAGGTCGCCGTCGTTCGTCAGCGTGACGGCCTGCGTCGCTGCGAGCGGAGCCGCAGGTGGCGGCGGCGTGGGCACCGAAAGCCTGAGCTGCTCGCTGGCAACTGTCTCGGCCGCCTTCTCCCACCACGGCGCGACCCGCGGGGTGAAATCGAGCTCGAGCCAATACTCGCCTCCCGGGACCGGGCGGGCGATCGGCTGGACGGGGACGGAGACGTCCACGGCCGCCCCCGGCGCGCCGGCGATGGACGGCAGCACACCGGATTGCACGACCGCACCGTCGCAGCGCACCGTCCAGCGGCACCGCAGGGTGTCGAGGTTGAGGTCGTCGTAGCGATTCGTCAGGCGCACGACCGTGTGCCCGGGCTCGAGGCTGACGCCATCAATCTGCACAGGCTGGTAGGTGTGCTGGACGGCGTAGTATTTTGGATACGGCACGCGGTCCGAGCTCACGAGGCCCTTGATGCAGAAGGCGCCGAGGTTTGGTTTGTCGCCGAAGTCGCCGCCGTAGGCGATGAAACGGGTCCCGTCAGGCGCGGTTTTCCGGATCCCCTGGTCCGCCCACTCCCAGATGAATCCGCCGAGCAGGCGCGGGTTGGCGTAGATCTCCTGCCAATACTCGGTGAGGTTGCCGACGGCGTTTCCCATCGCGTGGGCGTATTCGCTCGCGAGCACGGGGCGGTCGTCGTCGGGATTCTGCGCCAACTTCACGAGCCGCTGCCAGCGGGCGTTCTCCGGGCGCTGGATGTCGGAGCCGGGCGGCTCGTCGGGATTGAGATAGCGGCCCATCGTGCGCGGGTAGAAGCGGCTGACCACGTCGACGGCGGCCGGATCGCGCGGGTTGCCCTGCGCACCCTCGTAGTGGATGGGGCGCGTCGGGTCGAACTCGTGGAGCCAGCCCGCCATCGCGGCGAAGTTCGGGCCGTAGCCCGACTCGTTGCCCAGCGACCAGAAGGTGACGGACGGGTGGTTCTTGTCGCGCTCGGCGAGCCGGATCGCGCGGTCGAGGTAGGCGTCGGCCCACTCGGGCTGTGTGGCGAGCCAACCGCGCACGCCCTGGGTCTCGAGGTCGCACTCGTCGATGACGTAAAGGCCGTAGTGGTCACACAGCGACAGCCAGCGCGGGTCGTCGGGATAGTGGCAGGTGCGGACCGCGTTGATGTTTGCCGCCTTCATGAGCCGGATGTCCTGGACCATGCGCGCGTAGGTAAGCGCATGACCGCGGTCCGGATCCATCTCGTGGCGATTGACGCCGCGGAAGCGGACGGGCTTGCCGTTGACGAGCAGCCGGCCGCCCCGGATCTCGATCTGGCGGAAGCCGACGTCGCAGCCCACCGTCTCGACGAGGACGCCCTTCGGATCGCGAAGCGCGAGCACAAGCCGGTAGAGATTGGGCGTCTCCGCGGTCCATTTCGCGGGGTCGCTCACGTGCGCGTTGAACCAGCCGAATTTCCGCGGGCCGCGCTGGGGCGTGCGGTCGTTGAGGATGGAGGCCTTGAAGGCACGGTTCAGGATCTCCGCGGCGTCGTGGCGCAGGGGCGCGCCGAGCACGTCCTTTCCCTGCGCGTCGAACAGGCGGGCCTCGACCGTCCAGCCCGCGAGCGTCTCGCTGCGGCCCGCCGCCAGCTCCGGCTTCACCTCGAGGGTCGCGTCGCGGTAGTCCTTGTCCAAAATCGTGCGCACCGCGAAATCGCTGATGCGCTCGTCGGGCATGGCGATCAGCGAGACGTTGCGTTGGATGCCGCCGAGCCGCCACATGTCCTGGTCCTCCAGGTAGGTGCCATCCGAATACTTATAGACCTGCACGGCCACGAGGTTGCGGCCGGGGTGGAGCTCAGGGGTGATGTTGAACTCGGAGGGCTCCATGCTGCCCTGGCTGTAGCCGACGCGCACGCCGTTCACCCAGACGTAGAACGCGCTTTGCACACCGTCGAAGTGGAGCACGACACGGCGGCCGGCCCAGGATGCGGGCAATTCGAAGGTACGCCGGTAGGAACCGACGGGGTCGCGCTCGCGGTAAGTCGTGTAGTCCTCCCGCGGCGTATCGGTCACGCGCGGCGGGTCGATCTTGAAGGTGTAGCCGCTGCTCGCGTAGATCGGCGTCCCGTAGCGGTGGGCCTCGTTGACCTCCCAGTTGGCGGGCACCGGAAATGACGGCCACTTCGAGTCGTCGAAGTCCGCCCGCCAGAAGCCCCGGGGACGCAGTTCGGGCCGCGGGACCCAGTTGAACTTCCAGGCCGTGTCACTGCTGAGCGACATCACCCAGGGCGAGGTGCCGTCATCGCCCTGACGCGCCTGTTCGATGGTGGAGAACGGAACGAAGGTCGCGCGCGCGGGCTCGCGGTTGATCTCGAGCACGTGCTCATTCTCCCAGTCCGGAAGCGAGGGAGCGGAGGCGGCGAATGAGGAAAGAGGGGCGGCGATCAGGGCGCCGGCGAGAAGACCAACCAGACGGTGGGAGGACATGGAGGAAAAAGGGTTCAGCGGGCGGGCGTGCCGGGAGCGACGCGCGCGCTCCGGCCGGGATCAATCGTCAGGAGCCAGGAGGCGCCCTGGCAGCGGACGCGGACCGTGGCGCGGTGCGCTCCAGCGTTGTGGATCGTGGCGGAGATGAGCCGCCCGGCGGCCCAGTGGAAATCCACGGCAAAGTCGCCCCGAGCGCGCACGCCGCGGACGTTCCCCTCGGGCCAGGCCCGGGGCAGCGCGGGCAGCAGGTCGATTTCCGCGTCCGGCCCGCCGGTCGTTCCGTCCACGAGGCCGGCGCCGTGCGCAATCAATTCGGCCGCCCTGCTCTGGACGAGCATCTCGAGAATCACCGCGGGACCGCCGAGGTTGCCGTCGATCTGGAATGGGGGATGGGCCCCGAAGAGGTTCGGATAGAGTCCGCCGGTCCACACACCCGGCTTCGAGGCGGGCCGGGCGGGAGCGAGGTGATCGCGGAGCAGCTTGTAGGCATGTTCGCCGTCGCCGAGGCGCGCCCACATGCCGAGCTTGTACGCCGTGCCCCAGCCCGTGCCCGCATCACCCCGGACCTCCAGCGTCCGCCGGGCAGCGGCAGCGAGCGCAGGCATCGTGGCGGGATCGATCTCGTGCCCGGGAAACAGGCCCCACAGGTGCGAGACGTGGCGGTGGTGCGGGTCGACCTCCGCGTAGTTATAAAGCCACTCCATCACGCGGCCGTCCGGGCTGATGCGCGTGGGCGCGAGGCGGGCGCGCTTCGCGTCGAGCTCACGGCGGAACGTCGTATCCACGCCCAGGATGCGCGCGGCGTCGGCCGTCTCGGCGAATAGGGCGCGGATGAGCTGCTCGTCCATCGTTGCCCCCAGGCAGATGTGCGCGATCCGCCCGTCGGGAAGGCGGAACGAGTTCTCGGGCGAGTTCGAGGGTGCCGTCACCAGCCAGTGGTGGGTCGGCTCCTCAATGAGCATGTCCTCGTAGAACTCCGCAGATACCTTGAGAATCGGATAGGCACTACGCAGGAAATCCCGGTCCCCGGTGAACAGGTAGTGCTCCCACAGGTGCGTGCACAGCCAGGCCGACCCCGTGCACGTCGACCCCCACGAGGCGGACTCGGCGGGCGAGGTGAAGCCCCAGGGGTTGGTGATCACGTGGGCCACCCAGCCGCGGGCGCCGTAGTAGTCGCGCGCGGTGCGCGCACCCGGAATCGTCAACGAGCGGATCAGCGCGAACAGCGGCTGCTCGAGCGGGCCGAGGTCGGCCACGTCGGAGAGCCAGTAGTTCATCTCGACGTTGATGTTGAGGTGCCAGTCGCCGTTCCACGGGGTGTGGATGCCGTCGGCCCAGATTCCCTGCAGGTTCGCGGGAAGCCCACCGGGACGGGACGACGAGATCAGCAGATAGCGTCCAAAGTCGAAATACAGCGCGGGCAGGCCGGGGTCCGGCACGCCAGCGGCGAAGTTTGTCAGTCGCTCCGGCGTCGGCAGTGACTCCTCGCGACGATTTCCGGGGCCGAGTTCGAGCGACACCCGGTCGAACCAGGAGCGGTAGTCGGCCTCATGCGCGGCCTCGAGCGAGGCGAACGTCTTCTTGTCGGCCGCGTCGACGTCGTGAAGCGCCGCGCGCACGACATCGCCCACCGTCCGCCCCGCGAAGCTCCGGTGCGCGATGTCGGTGTCGCCCGAGACGAGGAGCACCACCGCGTCGGCGCCGCGAACCCGGATCCCGGCCCCCGAGGCGTTCACCGTCCCGCCCTGCGCGAGCACACGCACGCACGACGCGAACCGCACGCCGTCGCCTCCCCGTCCATTCGAGAGCGCGCCGCTCATCTCAAGCGTGCGCGCGTCGAGCGCCCGGGTCGTCGCTCGCTCCGGACGGTCGAGCGTCACATCGAACGAAAGCGACGCGGCGCGACTCGCCGTGAGCCGAAGCACGAACACCTGATCCGGGGCGCTGACGAACCCCACGCGCGAATAGGTCACGCCGCCCTGCTCGTAGCTGACGAAGCCCTCGGCGCGCGCCAGGTCGAGAACGCGTCGGTAGTGAGAAAACGGAGACGATGCGTCGGGGCCCGTGAAGCGCAGGTGCAGGTTGCCGAGAACCTGGTAGTCGCCATAGGGGATCTTCGCCCCGTTGCCGCGCCCGGAGCCCGCGCCCAGGCACGTGAACTTCTGGTTCACGAGTTTCTCGGCCGCGACATTCCTGCCAGCAAGCAGGAGCCGGCGAATCTCCGGCAGCGCCGCGACCGCGTCGGGTCGGTCGGCGTCCTGTGGGCTGCCCGACCACATGCCGCTTTCGTTGAGAACGATCCGCTCGTCCGCGACGCCTCCGAACATCATCGCGCCCAGTCGTCCGTTGCCGAGCGGCGTGGACTCCGTGAACCGTTGGGCGGGAGCGTCGAGCAGGACGGCGCGATCCGCCGCCTTTGCGAAAACCGGCACTGCGATCAGGACGAACGCGCAGCGAAACAGGGAGCGGGGCGGGATCATGGGAGCAGGGGCGAACTAACACCCGCTCGGCATCGTTATCACGCAGAAACACTGCGCGGATTCCACGCCGGCCACCTTAGCATTCCGGAGATGACGGAGCGTGACGGGCACGAACTGCGCGGTAACTATGTTGACCGTTTCGCCATGTGCCGAGCCCCCCGAATCCCCCGCCAAGGCCTGAGGCTGACGGCGCTCCTGGCGGTGGCGTGCTGTGCATCCGCCCTTGGGGCGACGCTGCGGCCGATCGAGGCGGGCTGGCGGTTTCACCTCGGCGACGAGACCGGCGCGCAGGCGCCCGCCTTCAATGATCGGACGTGGCGGGTCGTGGATCTTCCGCACGACTGGAGCATCGAGGGCGCGCCCTCGCCGGATGCGCCCTCGCTTGGCGGAGGCGGCTTCTATCCCACGGGTATTGGCTGGTACCGGCTTCACTTCGATGCGCCCGCATCCTGGGCCGGCCACTGCGTCTGGGTCGAATTCGACGGGGCGTACCGCGACAGCGAGGTTTGGCTGAACGGCTCGCTGCTGGGCCGGCGGCCCAGCGGCTTTGCGAGCTTCCGCTACGACATCAGCCGGCTGATCCGGGCTGGCGGTAAAAACGTGCTCGCGGTCCGGGTCGACAACTCCGCCCAGCCCAACTCCCGCTATTACACCGGCTCCGGCCTCTACCGGCACGTGCGCCTGCGGGTCGCGGCGCCGCTCCACGTCGCTCCGGACGGCGTCGTCGTATCCACCAAATCCCTCACACAAGACGACGCAACTGTCGAACTGAAGGCCACGATCCAGAACGACGGACCCGCCGTCGGTGCGGCGGAGGTCGACACGATGATCGTCGATCCCTCGGGCCGAGTCGTCGCCTCCGCGCACGCGACACGCAGCCTTGCGTCGCATGGAACCGCAGAGGCGGACCTCACGCTGCACATCCCGCATCCGCTCGCCTGGTCGCCGCGCTCGCCCTCACTCTACCATGCGCTCGTCCGCGTGCTCACAGACGGGTGCGAGACGGACGCCTCGGAGGTGACCTTCGGTGTGCGCACGCTGCGCGTCTCCGCGCGCCGGGGGCTGCTGCTCAACGGGACGCCGATCAAACTTTACGGTGGGAACATGCACGACGACAACGGCCTGCTCGGCGCGGCCGCGTTCGACCGCGCGGAGGCGCGGCGTGCCAGGCTGTTGAAAGCTGCCGGATTCAATGCCGTGCGCACCGCGCACAATCCGCCCGCGCCCGCGTTCCTCGATGCCTGCGATCGGCTGGGATTGCTGGTGGTCGAGGAGGCCTTCGACGGCTGGCGAAAGAAGAAGGTCGCGTACGATTACAGCCGCGACTTCGACGCGTGGTGGCGGCGGGACCTCGACGCGATGATCCGGCGCGACCGCAACCATCCGAGCGTGGTCATGTGGAGCGTGGGCAACGAGCCCTATGAGCGTGCGAGCGCTGCGGGGGCCGCGCTGGCGCACGAACTCGCCGACGAGGCCCGGCGCATGGACCCGACTCGCCCCGTGACCGCGGGCATCAACGGCGTCGGCGCCAAGCAACACTGGCGTTCGCTGGACCCGCTGTTCTCCGCCTTCGACATCGCCGGCTACAACTACGAGCTCGCACGCCACTCGACCGACCGCAAACGCGTGCCCACGCGCGTGATCGTATCCACCGAATCCTATCAGACCGCCGCCTTCGCCAGCTGGCAGGCCGTGCACGACGATCCCGGGGTGGTCGGGGACTTCGTGTGGAGCGCGATGGACTACCTCGGCGAGGCGGGCATCGGCCAGGTGTATCCGCCGGGCCAGAAACCCCTGCCCCACTGGGTCGGCTCGCATTATCCGTGGCACGGAGCGGGTTGCGGCGACATCGACCTTACCGGCTTCCGGCGTCCCCTCTCGCATTACCGCGCGATCGTCTGGGACCGTGGCGAGCGTCTCTACGCGGCGGTCGAGGTGCCGACGCCCGACGGGCGTCCCTGGCAGCCGACGCTCTGGGCGGCCCCGCCCCTGCGCGCGGACTGGACCTGGCCCGGCTACGAGGGCCGCCGGCTCAACCTGGACGTGTATTCACGATTTTCCTCCGTCCGCGTGTACCTCAACGGCGACCTGGTCGGTGAGAAACCGACGGGACTCGCCCAGCAGTTCAAGGCCGTCTTTTCCATTCCCTACGCACCCGGCACCCTGCGCATCGTGGGGATCCAGAACGGGCGCGAGGAGCAAACTTTCGTCCTCCAGACCAGCGGGCCTGCGTCGGACCTCCGCCTCGACTGCCGCCGCACCTCGCTCGCAGCCGACGGCCAGGACCTGGCGTTCGTCCACGTCGCGGTGACCGACGCGGAGCATCGGACCGTCCAGGCGGCGGACGAACCGGTGACCTACACCCTGACCGGCCCCGGCTCCTTCGCCGCGATCGGGAACGCGGACCTGACGGCTTCCGGCACCACACTGGATAATCCGCGCGCCGTCTACCAGGGACGCGCCCTGGTCGTCGTGCGCACCGAACGCGGGAGACCGGGCCGGCTCGTGCTGACCGCCACGGCCCCGGGCCTTCACCCCGCCTCGATCGAACTCGATTCTCATCCATGAAACTACGTCTCCTGACACCGGCCCTCGCGGCCCTTGGCCTACTCCTCACTCCGCACCTTAACGCAGCCGTGCGCTGCCCCGCCGTATTCAGCGACCACATGGTCCTCCAAAGCAGAATGCCCCTGCCGGTCTGGGGCGAGGCCTCGCCCGGCGAGTCCGTGACCGTCGCCTTCGCCGGGGAGCACGCGACGACCGTCACCGGACCGGATGGGCGCTGGAGCGTTAAACTCGCCGCGCTCCCGCCGAGCGCCGAGCCGCGCACGCTCACCGTCTCCGACGCCGACAGCCGGCTCACGTTTTCCGACGTGCTCGTCGGCGAGGTGTGGTTCTGCTCCGGCCAGTCGAACATGGAAAAGCCGCTCGGACCGCGGAAGGGCCAGAAGCCCACCAACAATTACCAGGAGGAGCTCACGCACGCCGACTGCCCGCTGGTGCGCATCTACCAGATGCCGCATTCCGGCAAATGGAAGCCGCACAGCACGCTCATGCGTTGGCAGCCCTGCAACGCCTCCACGCTGATGGAGACGGGTTTCTCGGCGGCGGCGTATTATTTCAGCCGTGAGCTCCAGCGCGTGCTCAACGAGCCGGTCGGCGTGATCGACTCGAGCTACGGCGGCACACGCATCGAGACCTGGATGTCGCAGGAGGCCTTCGCCTCGGATCCGCGCCTCGCGCCGCTCGCCCACATCCACCTCGGCATCATGGCGGCCAAGATGCAGCCGAGCGAACTGTACCAGCGCATGGTCGTGCCCTTCATCCCATTCGCGGTGCGCGGCTTCCTCTGGTACCAGGGCGAGAGCAACTGCATGAACGCCGAGGGCTCGATCTACACGGCGAAGATGCGGGCGCTGATCGACAGCTGGCGGGCCTCCTGGGGCGAACCCGAGGCGCCATTCTACTACGCGCTCATCGCCCCGTTCACGTATTCACACGAAAAACACTGGGACAAGCTGCTCAGCCCCGACGCACTGCCCGCCCTCTGGGAGGCGCAGATCGCCGCCCTCTCGATTCCGCACACCGGCCTGATCACGCTCACCGACATCGCGGGGACGATGAAGGACATCCATCCGACCGACAAACGCGACGTCGGCCTGCGCTTCGCCCGCCTCGCGCTCGCGGAGACTTATCACGTCGCGGGAATCCACCCCTTCGCGCCGCGCATCGTCTCGACGCGCCCCTCCTCGGACGGTGCCTCGCTCGTGCTCACCCTCGAGCACGCCCGGGGACTGCACAGCCGCGACAACGCTCCGCTCGATGAGTTCACCGTCGCTGGGAAGGACGGCCAGTTTCATGCGGCAGACGCGCGTATCGACGGCGAGCGCATCGTCGTTTCGAGTCCCGCCGTGCCGCATCCCGTGGCGGTCCGCTTCGCCTGGCTTGAGAAGGCCAATCCCAATCTGGTCAACGACGCCGGCCTGCCCGCCCTGCCCTATCGCAGCGACACCTGGCCCCTCACGCTCGAGCTGCCGAGAAGCCGGTGAATCCGGAAGCCCGCGGCGCCCGCTCCTCAGCGGGCGTCCGCGTTTTCGCCCGATAGCAGGCTGCGGTAGGCGGGCTCGAGTCCCGCCGCGGCCTTGATCGCCTCGGACACCTGCGGCCCGTTGTCCTCCCACACGTTGCCCGGCCCGTTCGCATTCTTCAGGATGCGCGGCGCCGGTATCCAGTTGTCGCGCCAGGTCGTGCCCGAGGTGCCCTCGTCGGCGTAGAGATAAAACCAGTGCTGCGGGTCGTGCACCCAGGGGCTCATGCGGATGTCCTCGACCACGTTGTCCTCGACCACCGTGCCACGCTGCGCGGACAGCGTGTAGATGCCGCCCGTGTCGCTCATGCGGGTCGCCGCGCGCCGGATCAGGTTCGCGCGAATCACGTTGTCTCCCTCGGCATTTGCGGTGCGCGTCCAGCCCCAGCCCACGCTGATCCCGGTGTACGAGGTGTCGAACACGTCGTTGTGCTCGATCGTCACGTGGTTCACGAAGCCGGCGAGGATCGCCACCCCGCCCCAGTCCTCGTTCGCGCAGTCGACAACAAGGTTGTCAGCAAACCGAAGTCGCGAGCACACGACGCGCGCGTCGGACGGAGCGTAGGGGAGATGCGCCTCGGTGCCGCCGTCCGAAAAGGCGCCGGCCACAAGGCCATTGATACCGATGTCGCGGAACGAGCAGCCGACCACGGAGCTGTCCTGGACGCCCGACACAAGATCCAGCCCGTCGGCGGCAGTGTGGGCGAACCGGCAGCCCACGAACGACAGGCCACGTGCGTCGTGCACGCTCACCGCGGCGGGCGGACGGCCCAGCCAGGCCTGGTTGTCGAGCTTGTGCCAGTCGGGCGTGCCCGGCGGATGGATACGATAGGCGTCGACCATGTACATGCCCGCCTGCAGCGGGACGTGGCCCGACACGGACGGCCTCAGCCACGTGCTGTCCTCAAAGGCGATCCCCTTGAACTCGACGTTCCGCACCGGTCGATCGGGCGTGCCCTCCACGGTCACGAGCGTCGCAAGCGCGGGGGCCGTCACCCGGTCGCGGGCAAGATCCTCACCCGGACGCGGCCAGTAGTACACGCGGTGCGCGTCCGTGTCCTCGAACCACTCTCCCGGCGAATCGAGGAATGCGATCGAGTTGGCCAGGAAGAAGGGCGAGGTGCGGAACTTCGGCGGGAACACAGGCTGCGGCCAGGGATGCTCAAATTCGATGCGGCTCTCCGGCTCGCAGAACGACAGCAGGCTGCGCCCCGCGTCCACGCGGTGCGAGGCGATGCGCAGGACGGCGATCTCCCACTGCTGGAGCAGGACCATCTCCACGCCGTCGAGCTTGGACGGAAGTGCGAGCCCCGGGGGAATGACCGCCACGCGGTGTTGGCGATCCCAGCCCGCCAGCGGGATCATGTCGCCGCGGTTCGGCGTGCGGGCGCGCACGGCCTTCCGCCCTCCGACCCAGAGCTGGCGAAACTCCAGCCAGCGCCCGTCGAAGCGCGGCTCAGGCGCGACCCACACTTGACCCCGCGCGACTGCGGGCAGCCCCTCGGGCGCCTCGTCAGCAGCCAGTCGCCTCCAGCCGGATACAGGCACGCCGCCGCTCAGCACCGGATGCGCGCCGGGCGCCCCCTCGATGATCGTCGGGCTCGCCGGCGTTCCGCCGTCCTCGGGCCGCACCAGCAGCGGCTCGTCGAGACGGTAAACGCCGTCCTTCAATTCGAGTCGCACGGGGACGCCAAGCGGCGATGCCGCCGTGCGCCGCAGGTCGCGGGCGCGACGCAGCGCCAGCGTCAACGAGGCGAGTGGGCGGGCCTGAGTGCCGGGATTGGAGTCTGAGCCCGTGGGCGAAACCCAGATCTCGGCGGCCGACGCGCAGACGGCGGCAAGACACAGGACCGCGACGGCGCGGCAAAAGGGAACGACGGCGGATCGCATGCGGAGTGCGCTCACTCGCGCGTAGAGGCGTTTTGGAGCCGGTATTCGCGCGGCGTGCAACCGCAGGCGCGGCGGAACACCTCGTTGAAACGGCTGATGGAGTTGAATCCCGAGCTGAAGGCCACCTCCACGATCTTCTCGTTGGTCGTCGCTAGAAGCCGCTGGGCGTGGGAAATGCGGTGGTGCGTGAGGTAGTCGATGAGGGTCGTGCCAAATGCCTTCTTGAACAACCCCATCGCGTAGTTCGGATGAAGGCCCACCTCCTTGCCGATCTCGGTCACCGTGAGCTGCTCGGTGTAGCGCTGCGCGATCAGGCAGGCCATGCGCTCGACCTTGTTCAGGTCGCCGCCCTGCAGCCCGCCGGCACGTGTCTTCGTGCGCACGCTTCCCCTCGCCACAGTCTCCACCGGCAGCCGCGAAATCATGCGCCTGAGCCGGGCCTCCATCTCGAGCATCACCACGTGCCGCACGTCGTCGTCCGGCTTCTGCAGGTCTTCCTCCCACTGCGCAAACAGCGCGTCGTCGCGTCCGGGGTGATCCTGGGTCTCGGCCAGCACCTCTCCGCGCAACAGGGGCTGCACGAACCGCTCGGGCAGATGGCACTGCAGGAACCACGCGAGCGGAATCGTCACCACGAAGTAGTGGGTATCCCGGGCAAATTCGAGGATCTGGTGCGGAATCGCCGCCCAGAACACGTTCAGGTGCCCCGCCTCCATGCGCACCTTCCGCCCGCCGAGCAGGTAGCTCACCCAGCCGCGCGACAGCATGTTGATCTCTATCTCATTGTGGTGGTCGGGCCTGCGCATTGGCGAGGGCGTCCAACGCACACACGAAAAGCCATAGGGCGCGAAGTCCGGACGGTTGGGGTCGAATGTGACCAGGGGCATAGCTTAGGAAACCGTAAAAAATACCGGCAAATGAGGGAGTATTGGGCAAATCATTACCATATACTTGCCCCTGCCGTCAACGTTGGCCGTCCGTTTTCAGGGCCACCACCCCTCGGCGAACCTCCAGTCTTCCCATGAAATCCGCCCCACTCACCCTCGGTGTCATCTTCGGCAACCGGGACTTCTTTCCCGACAAGCTCGTGGCCGAAGCCCGCTCCGACCTGGTCCGCGTATTCGCAGACCTGGGACTCGCGGCGGTGATGCTCGACCCGGCCGAGACGAAGCTCGGAGGCGTCGAGACGCACGCCGAGGCGCGGAAGTGCGCGGATCTGTTCAGGAAACACCGCGACGCCATCGCCGGCGTCCTGGTCGTGCTGCCCAATTTCGGCGACGAAAAGGGCGTGGCCGACACGCTCAAGCTCGCGGCCCTCAACGTGCCCGTGCTCGTCCAGGGCTATCCCGACGACCTCGACCGGCTCGACGTCGTGCGCCGTCGCGACGCGTTCTGCGGCAAGATCTCCGTCTGCAACAACCTGCGCCAGGCGGGCATCGCCTACTCGCTCACGGCGAAGCACGTCGTGCACCCGGACGATCCCTCCTTCCGCGCCGACCTCACCCAGTTCGCCGCCGTATGCCGCGTGGTCCGCGGCCTGCGCCGCGCCCGCCTGGGCGCCGTCGGCGCACGCCCCGGCGCGTTCAACACCGTCCGCTACTCCGAAAAACTCCTCGAGCGCTCCGGCATCAGCGTCACCACGGTCGACCTCTCCGAGATCCTCGGTTCCGCCTCCAAGATCGGCGAGAAGGACGCGCGCCTGGTCGCCAAGGTCGACGAGATGCGCGCCTACGCCAACACCACGGCCGTTCCTCCCGCCAAGCTCGTCCAGATGGCCCGCCTCGGCGTCGTGCTCGACGATTACGTCGCCGCCAACTGTCTCGACGCCACTGCGATCCAGTGCTGGACCTCCGTCCAGCAGAACCACGGCTGCAACGTCTGCACGTCGATGAGCATGATGAGCGAGGCCCTGCTGCCCAGCGCCTGCGAGGTCGACGTCACCGGCGTGCTCACGATGTACGCCATGCAGCTCGCCTCCGGCACGCCCAGCGCGCTCGTGGATTGGAACAACAACTACGGCACCGACGCCGACAAGTGCGTGCTCTTCCACTGTGGCAACTGGGCCAAGTCCTTCCTGCCCGACATCAAGGTGCTCAACGCCCCCATCCTCGGCTCCACGCTGGGCGTCGAAAACACCTGGGGCGCGCTCGACGGCCGCACGCCCGCCAGCCCGCTCACGTTCGGTCGTATCACGACCGACGATACCGCCGGCCGGATCCGCGCCTACGTCGGCGAGGGCCAGCTCACCAACGACGAGCTCAAGACTTTCGGCAACCGCGCCGTCGCCCACGTGCCGCGCCTCCAGACCCTCATGCGCCATGTCTGCCGCGAGGGCTTCGAACACCACGTGGTGATGAACGCCTCGCGCACCGCCGCCGTGCTTCACGAGGCCTTCACGCGCTACCTGGGCTGGGAAACCTATTTTCACAACCAGCCGGAGGAATGAACCGGCACCGCCGCCTTTCGCACGCATGACCGATCACGACCTCGCGCTCAAGTCGCTCGCCTACCGCAAGGGCATCCTGCGGTGGATCAAGCATGCCGGCGCCGGCCACACCGGCGGCGACCTGTCGTGCATCGACATCCTGAACGTCCTCTACAACCGCATCCTCCGCGTCTCGCCCGACACCCGCCTGGATCCCTCCCGGGACCGCTACATCCAGAGCAAGGGACATTGCGTTGAGGCCCTTTACGTGGTCCTCGCGGACCGCGGCTACTTCCCCGAGTCGGATCTGGAAACCCTGTGCGGCTACCAGTCGCACTACGTCGGCCATCCGACTCGGAAAATTCCCGGTGTCGAACAAAACACCGGGGCCCTCGGACACGGCCTGCCCATCGCCGTCGGCACCGCGCTGGGGGGCCGCCTCGACGGCGCGTCCTTCCGCGTGTTCACCCTGATGGGCGACGGCGAACTCGCCGAAGGCTCCAACTGGGAGGCCGCCCTCGCCGCCGCCCACTACCGCCTCGACAACCTCACCGCGATCGTCGACCTCAACACGCTCCAGATCTCCGGCCGCACGCGCGACGTGATGAACCACGAGCCCCTCGCCGAGAAGTGGGCCTCGTTCGGCTGGGCGGTCCGTACCGTCGACGGCCACGATTTCGCCGCCCTCACCGCGGCCCTCGAAAAACCGCTCGAGCCCGGAAAGCCTTCCATGGTCATCGCACGCACGCTGAAGGGAAAGGGCGTCAGCTTCATGCAGGACGTCGCCAAGTGGCACCACGGCGTTCCCAGCGACGACGAATACGCCCGCGCGCTCGCCGAGCTCGACGCGCAGGTCCTCAGCCTCGGGGAGGCCGCCCGATGAGCGCCCCCGCACCCTCCCTCTTCTCACCCGAGGCGAAGTCCCTGGCCCAGCGGCTCGGCATGACGCTCGGGCGCCCGAATCTGGAAGTGTTCGCCGACACGCTGCTCGAACTCGCGCGCGCCGACGCACGCCTGCTCGCCGTCACGAGCGACTCCCGCGGCTCCGGAAAACTCGGACCCTTCGGCCAGGCGCTGCCCCGCCAGATCGTCGAGCTGGGCATCGCCGAGCAGAACCTCGTCGGCGTCGCCGCCGGCCTGGCCTCGACGGGTCGCACCGTGTTCGCGGTGTCCCCCGCCTGCTTCCTCACCGCGCGCTCCCTCGAGCAGATCAAGAACGACGTCGCCTACTCCGACAACGCCGTGACTCTCGTGGGCATCAGCGCGGGCGTAAGCTACGGCGCCCTCGGCTCCACGCACCACTCGCTGCACGATTTCGCCGCGCTGCGCGCGATCCACAATCTCGCGATCGTCGCCCCCGCGGACAACATCGAGACGCGCGAGGCCGTCCTGGCCGCCGCCGCGCTCCGCCGCCCGGTCTATCTGCGCTTCGGCAAGGCCCCCCTCTACACCCTTCCCTGCGCCGCTCCGTTCGAGCTCGGACGCGCCCGCCTGCTGCGGCCCGGCAACGACCTCGCCTTCCTCGCGACTGGCGAGACCGTCGTCCATGCCCTGCTCGCCGCCGCCCACCTCGAGGAAACCTCGGGGCTTCGCTGCCGCGTGCTCAGCCTGCCCTCCGTCAAGCCCCTCGACCTCCAGGCCGTCCGCTCCGCAGCCGCGGAATGCAGGGCGGTCCTCACCGTCGAGGAGCACATGGTCCACGGCGGGCTCGGCGAGGCCGTCGCGGCTGTCCTGGCCCAGGGCGACGCCCACCCGCGGTTTCGCATCATCGGTATCCCGGACGAGGATACCGTGACGGGCAGCCAGGCCGACATTTTCCGCCATTACGGCATTTCCATGGAGGGGCTCTCCCGCGCTGCCCTGGACCTGCTCGGCCGGTCCGCCCCGCCGGCCTGACCGGCCTCCTCCCCGCGGCAAGCCGCCGCCCACCCCCCTTCCCGCGACCCACCCATGCCGTTCGTCCTCGCCCTCGACCAAAGTACCTCCGCCACGAAGGCTCTGCTCTTCGACGAGGCCGGGCGCTGCCTGGACCAGGAATCGCGCGAGCACCGCCAGTTCTATCCGCGCCCCGGCTGGGTCGAGCACGACGCCAACGAAATCTGGCTCAACACGCTGTCCACGCTCCGCGCGGTGACCGCACGGCAGGCCGCCCGGCTGCCCGAGACCGTCGCGCTGAGCATCACCAACCAGCGCGAGACCGTGGTCGTCTTCGACCGACGCACCGGCGAACCGCTCCATCCCGCACTCGTCTGGCAGTGCCGCCGCGGCGACGCCCTTTGCGCGGAACACGCAGCGTCCGGCGCCGCCGCCGGCATCCAGCGGAAAACCGGCCTTCCGCTCGACGCCTATTTTTCCGCCTCGAAGCTCCAGTGGCTGGTGCGCAACGAACCGGCCATCGCAGCACGGCTCGCCGACGGCACCGCGGTCATCGGCACCATCGACACCTACCTGATCCACCGGCTGACCCGCGGCCGCGTCTTCGCCACCGACGCCACCAACGCCAGCCGCACGCTCCTCTTCGACCTCGTCAGGAGCCGCTGGGACGAGGACCTCTGCGCCCTCTGGCAGGTGCCGGTCGCCGCGCTGCCCGAAGTCCGCGACTGCGATGCCTCCTACGGCGAAACCGACCTGCGCGGCGCCCTCGATCGTCCGCTTCCGATCCGCGGCGTCATGGGAGACTCCCAGGCCTCGCTCTTCGCCCAGCGCTGCTTCGAACCGGGCTCGGCCAAGGTGACCTTCGGCACCGGCTCCTCTGTCCTTCTCAATCTCGGCGACGCCCCACGGTTTTCCGACCGCGGCATCGCAACCGCCCTCGCGTGGCGCCTCTCCGGGCGCCCAACCTACGCCTTCGAGGGCATCATCATCAGCTCCGCCTCCACCCTCACCTGGCTGCGCGACCAACTCGGGCTCGTCCGCGATATCGGCGAACTCGATACGCTCGCCACCGCCGTGCCCGACAACGGCGGCGTCTATCTCGTGCCCGCCTTTTCCGGCCTGGGCCTGCCCCACTGGCAACCCGCCGCCCGCGCGGCGATCGTGGGGCTCAGCTCCCAGAGCGACCGTCGCCACGTCGCCCGGGCCGCCCTCGAGTCGATTGCCTACCAGGTCCGCGACGTGCTGGACGTGTTTCGCGCGGAATCCGGACTCGCCCTGCGCGACATCCGCGCCGACGGCGGCGCCACCGCCAGCGCGCCGCTGATGCAGTTCACCGCGGACGTGACCGGCGTCGCCCTCCATGTCTCGGCCATGGCGCACGGCTCCCCGCTCGGGGCCGCCTTTGCCGGCCTGGTCGGCACGGGCGTGCACACCTCCCCCGAGGCACTCGCCTCGATCGTCCGCGAGCAGGTGGTTTACCATCCGGCCATGCCTGTCGGACGGGCCGACTCGCTTCACCGTGGATGGCAGCGTGCCGTTTGCAGTGTGATCCCTCAAAACTAACGTAGGAGATGCGCTTTCACCCCGCCCTGCTTCTGGCGCTGCTCGCCTCCGCGCTTCCCGCACAGGCCGGGGAGCGTGCGCTCATCGACACCACCCGCTCGCCCGACGCGAAGATGTACATGCCCGACCTGTCCGACGTGCACTGGACCGGCGGGCTCATGGGGGAGCGTTTCCAGGTCTGCCGCGACACCATGGTGCCGCACCTGTGGAGCATCTTCAGCAACCCCAAGGAGAGCGCCGCCTGGGAAAACTTCCGGATGGCCGCGGGCCTGAGCCACGGACGCGACGGCAAGCCCCACGGCCCCCCCTTCAACGACGGTGACTTCCTGAAATGGGTCGAGTCCCTCGCGCAGGTCTACGCCGTCACCCACGATCCCGCCGTGGATCGACAGCTCGACCAGATCATCGCGGTCATTGCCAAGGCCCAGCGCCCTGACGGCTACCTGGATACGCCCATAATCATCCGCGAACGCAACGCCGCCGCCGAGGGACGGAAACTCGCGTTCGCGAACCGCGAGCACTTCGAGACCTACAACATGGGCCACCTGATGACCACGGCCTGTATCCACTATCGAGCCACGGGGAAGACCTCCCTGCTCGACTGCGCCCGCAAGGCCGCCGACTACCTCGACCGCCTCTGCGCCTCCGATCCCCAGTCCCTCGCCCTGAACGCAATCTGCCCGTCCCACTACATGGGCGTCGTCGAGCTCTACCGCACCACCCACGACCCCCGCTACCTCGCGCTCGCCAAGCGCCTCATCGAGATCCGCAGCCTGGTGCCGCCGTCCGAGGGCAGCGACATGAACCAGGACCGCATCCCCTTCCGCGAGATGACAGGCCCCGTCGGACACGCCGTCCGCGCAAACTACCTCTTCGCCGGAGTGGCCGATGTGTATTCCGAAGACGGTGACGCCTCCCTCCTGCGCACCCTCGTCCGCGTCGACAACGACGCCGCCGGCGCCAAGCTGTACATCACCGGCATGACCGGCGCGCTCTACGATGGCGCCTCGCCCGACGGCTCCGCGAAGGACGGCGAGATCAAGCTTGTCCACCAGGCCTACGGCCGCGACTACCAGCTTCCCAACCTCACCGCCTACAACGAAAGCTGCGCCACCGTCGGCTTCGCGCTGTGGCAGTGGCGGATGTTCGAGGACACCGGAGTCGAGCGCTACGTGGACCTCTTCGAGCAGTCCCTGTACAACGGCGTGCTCGCGGGCATCAGCATGGACGGCAAGGACTACTTCTACACCAACCCGCTGCGCCGCCTCCACGCGTTCAACTGGCCGCTTCGCTGGTCGCGTACCCGCCAGCCCAACTACAAGTCGTCCTTCTGCTGCCCGCCCAACATCGTCCGCACCATCGCCGAGGCGCAGAACTACATCTACACGCTCTCCAAGGACACGCTCTGGGTGAACCTCTACGGCGACAGCGCCCTCGACACCCGCTGGCTCGACGGCAGCCGCATCAAGCTGAATCAGGAAACCAACTACCCGTGGGACGGCGCCGTGAAGCTCTCGATCTCGGCCGCGCCCGCCCACCCCGTGACCCTCCGCCTGCGCATCCCCGGCTGGATGCACCCGGGCGCCACGACGATCACCGTGAACGGCCGCGCCGTCGCCGGAACGCCGCGGCCGGGCAGCTATTTCGACCTCACACGCACCTGGAAGTCCGGCGACACCGTCGGCATCGCCTTCGACTTCAAGCCCGTGCTCATGGAGGCCAATCCACTCGTCGAGGAAACCCTCAACCAGGTCGCCGTGAAATATGGCCCGATCGTCTACTGCCTGGAGGCGAAGGATCTCCCGCCCGGCGTGAAGCTCACCGACGTCGCGCTCGCCCTCGATCCCGGCACGCGCAAGGACTCCATCAAGCCCATCGAGATCGGCGGCGCCCACCTTTTGTCCATCACGGTGCCCGGCTGGGATCTGCAGGAATCCCCGTGGCAAAAAGGCCAGCTCTACCGTGAGGTCTCCGCCACTCCGCCGCGCCCGATCTCCGTCACGCTCATCCCCTACTTCGCCTGGAACAACCGCGGCGATTACGACATGAGCGTGTGGCTGCCCGCGCGCTGACGCCGTCCCCGCCCCGCGACCCACTCTCTCCCGCTTCGCCCGTCCCCCCGAAAACCCATGAGCTCCGTTCCCTCCACCTCCGACTCCTCCCTCCCCTCCGCCGAGGAAATCGCCGCCCGGGCCGCCGAGGAAGTCGAAACCATCTCCCGTCAGCAATGGAAGTGGTCCGCACTCGCGGGCATGGCCTCCTACCTCGACGCCGGCTCGATCGTCGCGCTGGGCGCGGGACTCGCGGTGTTCCAGTCCTATCTCCACTTGACCGCAGGCGCCATCGGTGCGCTCGCCGCGATCGGACCCAACGCCATCGGCTGCGCCATCGGCGCCATCGGCGGAGGCTGGCTCGGCGACAAGCTCGGCCGGAAGCGGATTTACCAATACGACCTGCTCGCCTACGCAGCGGGCATCCTGCTGATCGCGCTCGCGGTCAACAGCACGATGCTGTTCGTCGGCACCTTCATCGTGGGCCTCGCGGTCGGCGCCGACGTGCCCACCTCGCTCGCCCTCGTGGGCGAATTCGCCCCCGCCAAGGCCCGCGGCAAACTGCTCGGCTTCACCCAGGTCGCCTGGTGCCTGGGACCCGTCATCGTGCTCTGGCTCGCCGTCGCGCTCGCCGGACTCGGCATCCTCGGCATCCGGATCGTGTTTCTCCACCTCTTCGTCGTCGCACTCGTCACCTGGGCCATGCGCCGCGGGCTGAAGGAGTCCGTGCGCTGGTCGGAGGCCGCCAAGGTCGCGGCCTCCGCCAAAAAGCAGGTGCGCAGTCTGTTCAGCGGAGCGAACCTTCGCGCCCTCGTCTGGACCGGGACCATCTATCTGTTCTGGAACCTCGCCGCGGGCACCGCCGGCATCTTCAACCCGTACATGATCCGCACGCTCCACGCCGGCAGCCAGGCCGCCAGCGTCGCCCTGTCGAGCGCGGGCTTCCTCATCATGCTCCTGGTCACGGTCGCCGTGTTCATGCGGTTCTCCGACCGCAACCACCACTCGCGCCGCGTGCTTTGGGGCGTCGGCGCCGTGCTCCAGATTACGGCCTACGTGCTGTTCCTCGTCCTGCCCTTCACGATCCCCACCATCATCGCCAACATCCTGCTGTTCTCCACCGGCGGCGCACTCGCGGGCGAGGCCTTCTACAAGGTCTTCAGCCAGGAACTCTTCCCCACCATCCTGCGCGGCACCGCCCAGGGCTTCACCTTCGGCACCGCCCGCGTGATCCTCGGCGTCTGGAGCTTCTTCGTGCCCGTGCTCGCCAGCGCCGGCATCGGCAAGGTCGCCGCCCTGCTCGCCCTCTTCCTCGCAATCAGCGGCGGCGTCGGCTTCTTCTTCATGCCCGACACCTCCGGCAAGTCCCTCGAACAGATCGAATCCGAACGCGCCCGCAGCTGAGCCCCCCGCCATGTCCGATCTCAGCGTCGCCCGCCTCCGCTGCGAATATCTCGCCGATCCGCTCGGCATCGACGAACGCGCTCCCCGGCTCAGCTGGCAGATCGTCAGCGACCGCCGGGGCGCCCGGCAGGCCGCCTGGCGGATAATCGTATCCAGTTCCTCGACACTCCTCGCCCGTGGCGAGGGCGACCTCTGGGACTCCGGCCGCGTCGACGACCACCGCACCACCCACATCGTCTACGAGGGCAGGCCGCTCGGCTCCCGCGAACGCTGCCACTGGCGCGTCCAGGTCTGGGACGAGACCGGCGCCACCGCCGTATCCGCCCCGGCCTTCTGGTCGATGGGACTGCTCGCGGTCTCCGACTGGTCCGCGCGCTGGATCGCCGCGAACCCAGACCTCCTCCAAGTCGACCCCGGCGCGATCGCCTCCACCCTCACCGAACCCGGCACGCCGACCCTCTTCCGCCGGCCCTTCGCGCTCCCCGCCGCCCCCGTCCGCGCCACGCTCTACGCCACCGCCCGCGGCCTGTTCGAATTCAAGGCCAACGGCGCCCGCGTCGGATGCGACCTCTTCGCCCCCGAGTGGACCGACTACGACAAGCGTATCCATTATCGCACCTACGATCTCACCGGCCTGATGCGCGCGGGCGCCAATGACCTGTCCGCGCTGCTCGGCGACGGCTGGTGGACGGGCTACGTCGGCTGGCAGGAGGTGCGCGGCCGCTACGGCTCGCTCCAGAACTCCCTCGCCGCCCAGCTCGAGCTCGAGTTCGCCGACGGTTTCCGCCGCACCATCGCCACCGACGGCTCCTGGCTCTGCTCCACCGGGGAGATCCTCAGCTCCGATTTCATGATGGGCGAGGTCCGCGACGCCCGCCGCGGCAGCCCGGCAGCCCCGTCCGGAGGACGCCCCTGGCTCACCGTCGTCGAGGTCCCACCGCCCGCCGCCCCGCTCGTCGCCCAGCGCTCCGAGCCCGTGCGCGTCACCGAGGAGCTCCGCCCCGTCTCCGTGAACGAGTGTCGCCCCGGCGTCTTCATCTACGACCTCGGCCAGAACATCGCCGGCTTCGTGCGGCTGCGCGTGCGCGGCCTCGCCCCCGGCACCCGCCTCACGCTCCGCCATGGCGAACGGCTCTCGCCCGACGGCACGCTCTACACGGAAAACCTCCGCCGCGCGCGCGCCGAGGACACCTACGTCGCCCGCGGCGACGCCGAGGAAACCTACGAGCCGACGTTCACTTTCCATGGTTTCCAGTACGTCGAGCTGTCCGCGCGCCCCGACGGCGCCTCGCGGCCCGACCCCACATTCCGCCCCGAGGTGGCCGCCGTCACCGGCCTCGTCGTCCACTCCGCCCTCGAGCGCGCAGGGCACTTCGAATGCTCGCACCCCGGCGTGAACCGGCTGTGGTTCAACGGACTCTGGTCCCAGCGCGACAACTTCCTGTCCGTCCCCACCGACTGCCCCCAGCGCGACGAACGCCTGGGCTGGATGGGAGACGCCCAGGTCTTCCTTCGAACCGCCTCCTGCAACATGGACGTCGCCGCCTTCTTCACGAAGTGGATGAACGACGTCTCCGACGCCCAGACGCCCGAGGGCGTCTTCCCCGACACGGCGCCACGGCTGCGCGAGGACATCAATTTCGAGGGCCTTGGCGGACTCTGCGGCAGCGCCGGCTGGGCCGACGCCGGCGTGATCATCCCCTACACCCTCTGGCAGGTCTACGGCGACCGCCGTATCCTCGAGCGCCACTACGACGCGATGGTGCGTTGGGTCGACTGGATCGCCGCCAACAATCCCGACGGCCTCCGGGTGAACGCCCTCTCCAAGAACTACGGCGACTGGCTCTGCATCCCAAGCGACACCTCCTTCGGCACCCACTCGCCGATGAAGAACCTGCTCGCGACCGCCTACTGGGCCGACGACGCCGCCAAGCTCTCCCGCATCGCGCGCACCCTGGGCCGCGGGGCCGACGCCGACCGCTTCCAGGCGATGTTCGAACACGTCCGCGACGCCTTTCAGCGCGCCTGGCTGCGCGAGGACGGACGGCTCGAGGTCCACACGCAGACCGCCTACCTGCTAGCCCTCGCCTTCGACCTCCTTCCCCACGCGGTCCGCGCCGCCGCAGTCGCGCGGCTGGTCGACGACATCCGTTCCCTGGACTGGCACCTGAGCACCGGCTTCATCGGGATCAGCCACCTCAATCCCCAGCTCACGCTCGGCGGACGCGCGGACGTCGCCTACCGGCTGCTCCTCCAGGAATCGTATCCATCCTGGCTCTACCCGGTGCGCCACGGCGCCACCACCATCTGGGAGCGCTGGAACGGCTGGACGCGCGAGGACGGGTTCTTCAGCCCGCACATGAATTCCTTCAACCACTACTCGCTGGGCTCCGTCGGCGAGTGGCTGTTCCGCCACGTCGCGGGCATCGAACTCGACCCCGCCGAGCCGGGGTTCCGCCGCCTGATCCTCAGGCCCTTCGTCTGCGCTGGGCTCACCCACGCCACCGCCACCTACCGCACGCTGCACGGCGAGGTGCGCTCATCCTGGCGGATCGAGGGCAACCGCTTCACCTGGGAATTCGTCGTGCCGGCCAACTGTTCGGCGCACGTCTGGATCCCCAGCGCCCCGGGCACCTCCGTCGAGGGCGACGTCCCGGACGAACTTCGCCGCGACGGCGACTTCGCCGTCTTCGAGGCGGAGGCCGGCAGCCGCATCGTCCGAAGCACGTTCAGCCCGCCCACGCTTCCCAGCTAGCCACACCAGCACGATGAAACACCTCGCACTCGCAGCCCTCCTCCTCGGGGCCCTCGGCGTCCTCCGCGCCGCGGCCGCCCCTCCGTCAGCCCCCGACGCCGGCACCTTCCTCCCCTATTTCCAGCCCTTCCGCACCGACCAGGCCGCCCTGTCACCGGATGGCCAATACCTGGCCTACTCGCTGCGCGATGGCGACAAGCTTAAGGTCGTCGTCCTCAACGTCGACCACCCGGACAAGGCGACCGCGCTCGCCACCGTCGCGTCCGACGAGACCTCCACGCCCAGCCAGGCCGCCAACCAGGACGAGAAAACCCCCGCCCAGATCCGCTGGATGCGCTGGACCACCCCCACGCGCCTCGTGGTCGACACCAACGGCGTCTTCGCCGTGGGCTCCGGTGGCAGCTGGACCAACTACGTCGGCGCCGTCTTCGCCCTCGATGCCGACGGCCGCAACGCGGGCCTCATCGCCACCCCGCGCGACGTGCTCGAACAGATTCCCAACGAATCGACCTTCGGCCCTCCCCCGGAAGACCAGCCTCCCGCCGTCTGGAGCCCGGATCAGCCCGTCCCCAGCGCCAGCGACACGTCCAATGTGGACTCGACCTACGGCGCCGCGACGCCCGACCCCTCCGAGCCCGCTACCTTCCCCACACTCGCCCCGCAGGCAGGCCCCACCACCACGGTCCTCGCCCAAAACCTGCGCGTCTACGACCTGGCCCCAGGCAAGCCCGGCGACGTGCTGCTCGAGACCTTCGGCAACTCCCGCGACGACGGCTCCCAGCGCGTCGGCTTCGTGCTCCTCAATACGGTCACCGGCAAGATGCACGACCTCTCCGGCGACATCGTCCCGCCCAACATGGCCGGCCTCACCGATCTCTCCAGCCACGTCAGGGTGCTGCTCCCCTCCACGCTGCTCACCGCCTTTCCCCACACCTATGAATACACGGGGCCGACCGGCGCAAACCGCCCCCAGCCCCTCAATCGGCTCGTCGGCCCAGGCGGCGCCTTTTCCGTCTCACCCGCTAATTTCTTCGGCCAACGCGAAATCCCCCTCGGTTTCGGCGCCAATCCGAACGACCTGTACTTCGCCTCCAACGTTGGCCGCGACACCTACGGCGTCTACTCCCTCGACCTCCGCTCCGGCCACCGCACCAAGGTCGCCTTCGAAGACCCCACCTACGACCTCGCGCCGCCCGTCCAGACGTTCGGCAGTCGCGACCAGCTCGTCGTGGACCGTTTCAACGGCCAGGTGGTCGGCGTGCGCTACGCAGGCAAGTTCGCCCAGACGCTCTGGCTGAACCAGACCTTCCAGGACGTCCAGCAGCAGATCGAGACGGCCCTTCCCAACCACAGCATTCGCATCCTCGAGTGGGACAGCGCCGCGCGACGCTTCCTGGTCCTGGCCGACGCCCCCGGCGACGCGGGTGCCTACTACGTGTTCAACCGCTTCACCGGCACGCTCTCCCAGTTCGTCCGCCGCGCCCCTTCGATCGACGACGGTCAGACGAGCAAGACGTATCCGTTCTCCTTCGACGAAAAGAACGGCACCCCAATTCAGGGGATCATGGTGGTCCCCAACCACCCCCGCGTGACGCCCATGCCGGTGATCGTGCTCTGCCCCTCGATGCCCTGGGACCGCGTCAGCCCGGATTTCCAGAGCCGCGCCCAGGCGCTCGCCGAGATGGGCTTCATGGTCGTCGAATACAACGGCCGCGGCGCCTGGGGCTTCGGCCTGCGTGAACGCGCCGCGCTCGCCCCGGGCTACGACCTCACCCAGGTCGCCGACCTGATGGCGACACTCGACTACATCGAGGGCAATTACCGCGTGGACGCAAAACGCGTGGCCGTGATGGGCGAGACCCAGGGTGGATTCATCGCGCTGCGCGCCCTCCAGATCCACCCCAACCGCTTCCGCTGCGCGATCGCGATCAACGCGCCCGTCGACCTCGGCAACTGGCTCACCACCCAGCGCTGGACCGACAACGACGTGGGTCCGTCGCTCACCCGGCAGGCGCTCGGCGACAAGGCGCGCTTCGATGCCGCCCCGCTCGTCAAGCACCCGGACCAGATCAAGCAGCCCATCATGCTGCTCCACTACCCGGGTCCCGACGGCGCCCCGCGCACCTTCGATTACCTGGCCGCCAAATCCTTCGCCAGCTCCGTGCGCCGCGCAGGCGGCGGCGTGGAATTCGACGATCTCTCGATGGACTACATGCGCGGCCTGCCCGAGGCGCGCAGCGAGGTCTACGCCAAGATCGATTCCTTCCTCAACCTCGCGATCTTCGACTACTCCGTGAAGGTCGGTCCGGTGAAGGAACGCCGCTGAATCCTGAATTTCCGTCTCTCCCTCCCATGATTCGTTTCGTCGCCTCCCTCTGCCTCCTCGCCGCCGGGGCCTCCGCCGCCACCTGGCACAGCACCGCCACCGGCAGCGACCTGCCCATGAAAATTCTCGAGCCGGCGTCGGGAGGCGGGGAACTCCGTCCGGCGGTTCTCTATCTCGAAAACCTCGCCGCACCGCGCGTCGGCACCGACAGCGACGCATCGATCATCCACGATTTCCTGGCCCAGGGCTGCCTCGTCGTCACCATCGACTACGACCACGCCAAGCAGTCACGCTGGCCGGCGCTCAACCTCGATCTGGCCGCGCTGCGCAACCAGATCCAGCATCACCAGCTCCTCGCGGACGAACGCCTCGATCCCGCCCACATCTTCATCGTGCCCTCGGGCTGCCGACTGAAGCGCGACGTCGCGTTCTACCACGACGGCGACCGCACGCTGGCCATGGACATCGTCTACCCGGCACACCCGGTCCACCCGGTCGGTTCGGTGATCGAATTCTCCTGCGACAACCTGAATCGCATGGGCAACTTCTCCCTCGATTTCTGCACCGACACGATCCTCGAGGGTGCCGCCGCCGAAGGCTACGCCGCCGCGATGGCCGACCACCCGGTCCGCGCGCCCTACCACGGGCTCGACCCGATGCCGCAGTGCGGCTGGATGACCAAGGCCGCCGTCCGCACCCTTCGCGCCCAGTCCGCCTCACTCGATCTCAACGGCCGCATCGTCGTCGCCGGTTTCTCCCGCGGTAGCGGCATGTCCCTCCTGCTCACCACCACGACCGGACTGCCCGCCTTCGAGGGACACGGTGAAAACCAGGGCGTCGACAGCAGCGTCCAGGGAGCGATCGTGCTCGCCGGCCGCTTCACGTACCTGCACCTCCTGCCCCACGACCATATGATCCCCCGCTACAACATCGCCTGGGGAACCCGCGCGCAGCACGAGGACGTCTGGCGCGACGCCGGCGCGCTCGACTACCTGCACGGCCCAACCGTTCCGCTCTTCCTCTCGATCAACTGCACCGAGGGCGCCGACTACCAGCTTCAGATGCAGGTGCTCGCCCGCCGACTCACCGAGCTCCACAGCCCCTTCATCTACCAGCCCGATCCCCAGCCCCGCGGCCACCGCATGCCCCTCGATCCGAGCGTGCTCAACCCCATGCTCTCCTACCTCCGCCAGCGCCTCCACTGAGCCACCCGAACAACGGAGACAGAGGCCAAGAACCAGAAGTCAGAGATCAGCAGTCAGAACCCAGACCACAACCCCAACCGCCGCCCCCGCCCTCTGCCCTCTGCCATCTGTGACTCCGACTGCTGCCATCTGACATCTGTGCCTCTGGCCTCTGCCCTCCGACTTCCGACTTCCGACGTCCGACGTCCGCCCTCCGACCTCCGACCTCTGACATCCGACATCCGACCTCCGACCTCCGACTTCTGACCTCTGACCTCTGCCTCTGCCTCTGCCTATGTGGTTCACTTTCTTCCTCCTCTAGAATGAAACAACTCGGTCTCGGCGTCCTCGGCCTCGGCGAAGGACGCAGCATCATCTCCGCGGGGCTCAAGAGCCCCCTCTGGAACGTCGCGGCACTCTGCGACCTCAACGAGCAGCTCGGCCGCGAGCGCTGCGCCGAGTTCGGGCTCCCCCACTCGGTGTACACGCCGTCCATGGACGCGCTGCTAGCCAACCCCGACGTCGACGTCGTTGGCATCTACACGCCTGACCACCTGCACGCCGATCACGTCCTCCGCGCGCTCGCCGCGGGAAAGCACGTCATCTGCACCAAACCCTTCCTGCACGATCTCAGCCGCGCCCGCGAAGTGCTCGACGCCGCCCGCGCCTCCGGCCGGCACGTGATGGTCGGACAAAGCTCGCGCTTCTTCGCCCCCTTCGCCCGGCAGCGCTCCCACTTCGAAACCGGCGCGTTCGGCGAGCTCAACACCGTCGAGGCCTACTATAACGCCGACCATCGCTGGTTTCTCTCCAAGGGCTGGGCCCGCACCGACGCCTTCAAGTGGCTCTACGGCGGCCTCAGCCACCCCGTGGATTTCATCCGTTGGTACCTGCCTTCGATCGAGGAGGTCTGCGGCTACTCACGCCTCAGCGAAAACGGCCGCAGGCTCGGGCTCGTCCACGCCGACACTTTCCACTTCATCTACCGCGACCGCGCCGGCCGCATCGCCCGCGTCAGCGGCACCTACTCGTCCCCCGTCACGCCCAACTCCCGTGACAGCAACATGAGCTGCATCCTGCGCGGCTCCCTCGGCGCCGGCCAGGCCGACTACTACGAGCTGCGCTACGCGTGGAAGACCGACTCCCAGTCCGTCGTCGAAACCTTCGAGGACCAGGACGAGCATTTCTTCCGTTTCGGCGGCCACTCGCATCACGCCGGCGAATACCAGAACTACATCGAATATTTCGCGCGCTGCCTGGACGCCGGCAAGGCCCCCACGCCCGACCCCGTCGAGGGCATCGTCACCGTCGCCCTGATGCAGGCCATGGACGAGGCCTGCTCCACCGGCCGTTCGGTGCGCGTGCGCGACGTGCTCGCCCGCCACGGTCTCGAAAGCCTCGCCGACGAAAGGTCCTCATGAACCCAGATAACGCAGTTGGATTGGAACCACAGAGGCATCCACCATCGACAGGGTTACAGCGGACGAGCAGAGCGCACGGAGCGTGGCAATTGAGGGAGATCTCCCCTTCCAATTCCATTCATCTTCGAGGTGAGGCATGGGCCGGTCTCTCACTCTGTTTTCAGGCTCTGTGTCCTCCGTGTCTCCGTGGTTCAATTCCGGTCTTTAGGCCGAGGCGCCTCGCCCTCCTCCTTGCCCTGCTCGCTGTCACCGTCTCCGCCGCCCGCGCGGACGCCCCGCGCACCGTCCTCCCTCTCCCGCCTGCCGGCCGCACCGTCGATGCGACGACCATGCAGCGGATCTACAACGAGGTCCGGACGCCCTACAAATACGGCGTCGTGCTTCGCGGCGAACCCGGTGAACTCGTCGACTGCCCCAACGTCTTCCGCGCAAACGGGCGCTGGTACATGGTTTTCGTCTCCAACCGCGAACGCGTTGGCTACCAGACCGAGCTCGCCTGCAGCGACGACCTGCTCCACTGGCGGAGGCTCGGCCCCATCCTTCCCTTCGCCAAGACCGGCTGGGACGCCTGGCAGGCCGACGGCGGTATCGCCCTGTACGATACGCGCTTCGACGGCACCCACGAGCTCGGCACCTACGAGGGCAGATACTGGCTGTCGTTCCTCGGCGGTTCGCGGCACGGCTATGAACCCGATCCGCTCTCCATCGGACTCGCCTGGAGCACCACGCCGACTGAGGCGAAACCCTGGACGCGACTCCCGGAAAATCCCGTGCTGTCCACGTTCCAGCCCGATTGCCGCCATTTCGAGAGTGTGACGCTCTACAAGAGCGCGGTGATCCGCGATACGACCGAGGCCACGGGCTGGCCCTTCCGCGAGGCAATGGGCGTCCCGGGCTGGCCCTTCGTGATGTTCTACAACGGCAAAACGAAGAAGGGTAATCACGAGGCCATCGGCATGGCCGTCTCGCGCGACCTCGTGCATTGGACGCGCATGGGCGACGGCCCCGTCGTCGACAACGCCCCCGGCAAACGCGCCATCAGCGGCGACCCTCAGATCGCCCGCATCGGAAACCTCTGGGTCATGTTCTACTTCGGCTTCCTCTGGAAGAAGGGTACGAGCGCCTTCAATACATTCGCCTGCTCCTACGACCTCACCCACTGGACGCGTTGGGAAGGCGAGCCGCTCATCAAGCCCAGCGTCCCCTACGACAAGACCTTCGCCCACAAACCCTGGGTGATGAAGGTCGATGGCATCGTCTACCACTTCTACTGCGCCGTGGGCAAAACCGGCCGCGTCATCGCCCTCGCCACCTCCAAGGACCTCGGCCACCCGTGAAATACCAGAGCGGCAGAGGTCAGAGGTCAGAGGACAGAAGACAGAAATCGGCAGCCAGCCCTCCCGCCCTCTGCCCGCTGCCTTCTGACATCCGACCTCCGACCTCTGTACTTCTGACCTCTGACTTCTGTGACTCTGACATCTGACCTCTGCCCCCTGCCGTCCGACCTCCGACTTCCGACTTCCGTCCTCTGCCCTCCGACTTCCGACTTCTGACCTCTGTCCCCCGACCTCCCCAGGATGAACCGAACCTCCCTCACGACGCGCTTCAGCTATGCCGCCAGCGACGTCGCCGGCCAGCTGGTCTTCTGCTTCGTCTCGTTCTACATCCTGTATTTCTACACGGACGTTTACGGGCTGTCCGCCGCAGCCGCGGGCACGGTGCTGCTCGTCGCGCGCCTCTTCGACGCCATCGACGCCCCACTGTGGGGCGTTGTCTTCGAGCGCACCCGCAGCCGCTGGGGACGCAGCAGGCCCTGGTTCCTTTGGCTGTGCGCACCCTACGCCGGGTTCGGCGTGCTGACCTTCCTCACGCCCCACGTCGGCGAGACCGCCAAGATCGCGTATGCACTGATCACCTACGTCGCGGTGAGCGTGCTCTACACCGGCATCAACACGCCGACGACCTCGATCCTCTCCTCCCTTACCTCCGACCCGCGGGAACGCGTCACGCTGACCTGCTGGCGCATGTACGGCTCCAAGCTCGGCGTGCTCCTGGTCAACCTCTCCGCGCTGAAAATGGTCGCCTGGCTCGGCCACGGCGACGACCGCCGCGGCTTCCTGTTCACGATTCCGTTCTACGCGGTCGGAAGCATGGCGCTGTACCTGCTCGCCTTCAGGAACCTCAAGGAGGTTGTCCCGGACGACTCGCCGCGCTCGCCCGCCCTCGCCGGCTTCCGCGCCATCCGGGGCAACAAGCCCTGGTTCATCATCGTCGCCAGCAGCCTCTTCTTTTGGATCGCCTTCATCGCCCGGGTCTCCACGGCGCCCTATCTTTTTGAATACACGCTCGGCCGTAAGGATCTCATTCCGCTGGCGAACGGGTTCGACGTGATTTCCCTGGGCACAGTCCTCCTCCTCCCCTGGTTGTGCCACCGGACGAGCAAGCGAAACGCCTGGCTGCTCGGCCTTGCAGGGATGGTGGCCGGCCAGCTCGTCGTCTACGCCGGCCTCGCGCACGGCCACTCGGTCAGCCTCGTCATGACCGGCTGGGCGCTGGGCTTTTTCGCCAGCGGCGCCGCGATGGCGATGCCGTTCTCGGTCATCTCGGACAGCGTCGACTTCGGCGAGTGGAAGACCGGTATCCGCGCGCCCGGTCTGCTCACCGCGATCGGTGCCGCCTTCTGCCTGAAAGCCGGCGCCGGCCTCGGCGGCGCCATCCCGGGCTGGCTGCTCGCGGCAACCGGCTACCACGCCAACACCACCCAGTCCGCCTCCGCCCTCATGGGCATTCAGCTCGGCGCCGTCTGGCTCCCCGCCCTGTTCCTCGTGCTCGCAATGATCCCCGTCGCCTTCTACGGCCGCTACGAGCGCCTCGAACCCGAAATCCAGGCCCAGCTCGCCAGCCGAAGAACGTCCACCCCGGTTGCCCGCGGCTCCACCTGAATTAAGTTTCCGGACGACAATTGAACCAAAGGCCCAGAGGCCACGGCTGAAACTGCGAAACCCACTACGCCGAACCTCACACCGCTGCCCCCCTGACCTCTGTCTTCTGACCTCTGACCTCTGTCCTCTGACTTCTGTCCTCAAGTGTCTCTGTGGTTCAATTTCACCCATGCCGCCCGCCGGCTCTCCGCCCTGCTCGTGATCCTCGCAGGCGCCGCAGTCGTCCGCGCGAGCCAGGATCCCGCCGCTGAATTCGCCCACCCGCCCGCCCAGGCCCGCCCCTGGGTCTACTGGTACTGGCTCCAGGGCGCCGTCTCCCGAGAGGGCATCGATGCCGATCTCGCCGCGATGCAACACGCCGGCGTCGCCGGAGCCTACCTCATGCCCGTCGAGGCGCCCTCGAACCCACCGATCTACACGCCGCTCGCACTGCCACTCACCCCACGCTGGTGGTCCTTGATCCACCACGCCGCCGAACGGGCCGACCAGCTCGGGCTGAAACTCGCGTTCGACGTCGGCGACGGCTTCGCCACCGCAGGCGGCCCCTGGATCACGCCCGCCCTCAGCATGCAGAAGGTCGTCTGGAGCGAGACCACCGTCCCCGGAGGACGCCCGATGCGCGCACCGCTCGTGCGACCGGAAGCCGTCGACGGCTATTACCGCGACATCGCCGTGCTCGCCTTCCCCTCACCCACTGGCGAGGGCGTCTCGACCCGAACCGTCCCCGTCTCCGTCTCCACCAGCACCCCCGGACCCGCACCCCAATTCCTCGCCTCCGGCGGCGACGGACACAGTCAGTTCCAGTCCAAAGCGTCGTGCTGGATTCAATACGATTTTGCCCACCCGTTCACCGCACGCTCGCTCGCCATCCGCGAGTGGAACCACAACTACGCGGGCCTCTATCAAGCCACGCGCCTGCGCATCGACGTCAGTGACGACTGCGTGCACTTCCACACCGCCTTCCAGCTCACTCCGCCCCGACACGGCTGGGAGGACTGGGGCGCCGACGACACCTTCAGCCTGCCGTCGCTCACCGCGCGCTGCTTCCGCTTCGTCTACGACCCCGCCGGCAGCGAGCCCGGCGCCGAGGACCTCGACGGCGCCAAGTGGAAGCCCCGCCTCGTCCTGCGCGGGCTCGTGCTTTCCTCCGCACCCCGCATCACCGGCTACGCGGGCAAGTCCGGCGCCGTCTGGCGGATCAGCCCGCGCATGACCGCCACCGACCTGCCCGACTCGCTGTGCGTGCCGCGCGCCTCGATCCTCAACCTCACCTCCCGGCTCCGCCCTGACGGCACGCTCGACTGGACTCCGCCCGCGGGCCACGCGTGGACGATCCTTCGCCTCGGCCACACCTCCACCGGACACACGAACGAAACCGCCACGAGCGCCAAGGGCCTCGAGTGCGACAAGTTCAACGCCGCCGCCGTCACGCTCCAGTTCAACCACTGGTTCGGTGCAATCCTCAGCCACCTCGGCCCGGTCCTCTCCCGCCGCGTCGTGAAGATCTTCCACGTCGATAGCTGGGAGGCAGGGAGCCAGAACTGGACGCCTGGTTTCCGCGCCGAGTTCGAACGGCGTCGCGGCTACGACCCGACCCCCTTCCTGCCCACCTTTGCCGGCATCCCCGTCGGAAGCGCCGCGCAGTCGGAACGCTTCCTCGCCGATGTCCGGCTCACCCTCGCCGACCTGCTGACCGAACGTTTTTTCGGCACGCTCTCCCGGCTGGCCCACGCCAACGGCTGCGTGTTCAGCGCCGAGGCCACCGCGCCGACCATGACCGGCGACGCGCTCCGCGTATTTAGCCACGTCGATCTTCCCATGGGCGAGTTCTGGCTGCGCAGCGCCAGCCACGACAAGCCCACCGATGTCTCCGACGCCGTGTCCGGCGCCCATATCTACGGCCGCCGCATCGCCCAGTCCGAGGCCTTCACCGAACTGCGTATCAAGTGGGATGAGACGCCCGCCCTGCTCAAGCCGCTCCTCGACCACGAATTCTGCGTCGGAGTCAACCGCCTCGTCCTGCACGTCTTCGTCCACAATCCCTGGCTCGACCGGAAGCCCGGCCTTACGCTCAACGGCGTCGGCACCTTTTTCCAACGCGACCAGACCTGGTGGCCCGAGGCCCACTCGTGGATCGCCTACATCGCCCGCTGCTCCGCCCTGCTCCAGCTCGGCAGGCCCGTGGACGACGTCGCCTATTTTACGGGCGAGGAGCTGCCCTCCCGCTCACTGCTCCCCACCCGCCAGGTCCCGCGCCTCCCGCCCGGCTACTCAGCCGACTCGATCAACCCCGACGCCCTGATCCGCCTGGCCCGCCTCGACGACGGACGGATCGTCCTCCCCGGTGGCGCACGCTACCACGCGCTCGTCCTCCCTCCGGGACAACCGCCCCCTTCTCCCGAGCTCGCACGCACGCTGGCGCGTCTCGCCCCGCTCGTTGTCGAACCAGGCGCCCCCCTCGCCCCGCTTCTCCCGCCGCCCGATTTCATCGCCACCGATGACGCGGGAATACCCGCCGAGGGCGTCGAGTGGACGCATCGCACTCTTCCCGACGCCGATCTCTATTTCGTCTCCAATTCCGAGAACCTCAGTCGGACGATTCACCTCTCACTACGATGCATCGGCTCCGCCGAGATCTGGGATCCCGTCACCGGTGCGCGGTATGCCGCTCCCGACACGCGGACGGCCGCGGGCCGCACCGATCTCACTCTCCCGCTCGCCGCCCATGGCGCGCTCTTCGCCGTCGTGCTCCGCGGCGCGCACAAGCCACTCCCCCCGCTGCCCGAGCCGAGCCTGGTCGCAACCCTCTCCGGCCCCTGGTCGGTGCAGTTCGATCCCGCCTTGGGCGGGCCGGCCTCGGTGGTCACATTCCCTTCCCTCGCCGACTGGACAACCTCGACCGACCCCCGCGTGCGTTATTTCTCCGGCACCGCCACTTACCACACTACGTTTCAACGCCCGACGGGAGCGCGACGTATCTGGCTCGACCTCGGCACGATTCATGACATCGCACGCGTCGTTGTGAACGGTGTCGACTGCGGCTGCGCCTGGACCGCCCCCTATCGCGTGGACATCACCCACGCCATGCACTCCGGTTCAAACTCCTTGGATCTTCAGGTCACCAACACCTGGAACAACCGCCTCGCGGGCGACCACCTCGCCGGTGGCTCCGCCCGCCCCGTGACTTGGACCAACGCCCCCGCGCCCCGCAGGCCCTCCCTGCTCCCGGCCGGCCTGATCGGCCCTGTTCGTCTGCTCGAGTCGCCGTGACCCCGTTTCTCCGCCCTCAAAATCGCGCAACTTCGTCCAAACTTAGGATCCCGTCAGAAATGACCCCATTTCTGGAAGAAACGCCTAAAGTATCATGGTAAAACGTAGGACCCCTCAAAACGGCGGAGTACCCACTCTTCGCTCCAACCCCCAACCCTCTGCACACCCTATGCACACCAAGACAGGACCACGGGCCGGATACACCCATTCGCTAAGTCAGCTGACCAAACTCGCCTTCAGTACAATCGTCGTGGCTGCCGCCGTAGCCGCGAATGCCGCTCCCGCGACGGCCACCGGCACCATCCAGGGCCGAGTGCTCGATGCGGAGAACGGGCTCTATCTGCCGAACGCCCACGTCACGATCAAGGGCACTTCGCTCGAGGCCTACACGGACAATTCCGGATTTTATACGATCAACAATGTCCCCTCGGGCGCGGACAAGATCGAGGTCACCTATACCGGCATCAAGACGTTGACCACCGAGGTCGACCTCGCTCCGGGAGGCACCGCCAACGTCGACCTCACGATGAACGCGAACAAGGTGAAGCGCTCCTCGAACGGTACGATCATGCTCGACCCCTACACGGTCGCGGCAAACCGCTTCAAGAACGCCGCGCAAATCGCGATCAACGAGGAAAAGAATTCCATCAACATCAAGGACGTCATCTCCGTAAAATCGTTCGGCGTCATCCCGAGCGGCAACGTCGGCGAACTCGTCAAGTTCATCCCCGGCGTCCAGATCGATTACGGCGCCTACGGCGGCGCCCAGGCCGGTTACTCCGACAACACCGCATCGGGTGTGTCGATCCGCGGCTTCGGCCCTGAGGACACCGCGATCACGATCGACGGCATGCCCGTCTCGAATGCGACCCCCGGCAGTCTCACCAACCAGGTAGGCCTCGACATGCTTTCGATCAACAACGCCTCGCGCGTTGAAGTGATCAAGGAGGCGACCCCAGACATGCCGAACAACTCGATCGGCGGCCAGATCAACCTGGTCACCAAGAGCGCCTTCGAATACGCGAAGCCGACCTATAACTACCAGGTGCTCTTCAACTTCAATTCGCTCGACCGCTCGCTCAGCAAGACCGTCGGTCCCGTGAACAGGAAGACATACAAGGTCACCCCCGGCCTCACCTTCAGCCTCGCCTATCCCGTCACCAAGACCTTCGGCTTCACAGTCACCGGATCCGCCCAGCGCGAGTTCGACCACACGTACCGCGCCCAGCCGCAGTGGACCTACGAGCCGTACAAGAGCAAGATCGACAATCGGACCATCGTGCTCGACCAAAACGGGAATCCGGCCTCCGAATCCAACCCGGTGCTCAACCGCTTCGAGATTACCGACACGCCCCGCATGGTCGATACCACCTCGGGTAACGTGAAGTTCGACTGGAAGCCCTCGCCCTCCCAGCAGATCACGGCCAACTTCCAGTACAGTACCTACAATAGTACCGAGGCTCAACGCCGCCTGGATATTCGCCCCTGGGCCGACATCGGGTCGAGCTGGGGAGCCGATTACACCACCGGCTCAAACACCACCAAGAACAACAAGTCGACGGTGGATATGACGGTCACCACGCTCGATAAGATCGGCAGCACAAAGAACGGCTATCTCAGGTACAACCTCGACAAGAGCGGCTGGAAGATCGACGCCTCCGGCAGCATCTCCATCTCGAACGGCCGCTACGCCGACCAGGAGAACGGCCACTACTCAGGCATGGACCTCCAGATGACGCCGATCCAGGTCAGCTTTGCCAACATCAAGAATGGCATCCCCGGTCTCGTCTCTGTGATCGATAAGGCGACCGGTCAGCCGATCGATTTCACGCAGCTCCAGAACTGGAAGGTATCCAATCTGTACGCACAGTCCGGCGATGCCAATAATCGCAACACGATTGGCCTCTATCAGGTCAATATCGCCCGTAGCCTCGATTTCCTTCCCTTCCTCGGCAGCAATTCGCTGACCATCAAGACCGGCTTCCGTCGTGACACCAACAAGGACGAGAAGTGGGGCCTCGGTTCCGGCTTCAAGCAGGACCTCAATCCTGGCCTGACCTTCAACGCAACAGATGTGCTCGATACCAGCTACGTCGGCCAGAGCCCGGGGTATGGCTTCCCGGTGCAACAGTGGGCCTCCACCTACAAGCTCTATGAGCTCAACCAGGCCCAGAATCTGTTCTACACGCCCACCGACGGCGGCGACGCGGTCGGCAACTACAACAGCTGGGCCTATCAGCAGAAGTCGCTCACGATCACCAAGGACGCCTACTACGCGATGCTCACCGGCAGCTTCTTCCACAATCGCCTCACGTTCGTGGGCGGCGCCCGCATCGAAAACCAAAAGCGCGAGGGCCGCGGTCCCTTCACCAACTCGAATTGGAACTATGCGGTGAACCCCGACGGCACCCGCTACCGGGATCAGTTCTACCAGACCGGTGTCACGTTCGACGGAAGCAAGATGACTCGCACCAACGCCGACGGAAGCACGACGACCATCACCAACTTCCTCAGCGATCCGGCCCTGCTCGCCCGCATGAGCGCAGCTGGCGTCGTCTTCCCCAGCCAGCTCCTGGGATCCAAGAACACGTCGGTCGCATCCGCACAACGTTACCTGATCGCCAATCACCCGATCAACCTGAGCGCCCACGGCAAAGCCTCGCCCAGCTTGAGCACCGCGTTCAAGCTGACCAACAAGATCCGCCTCCAACTTGCTTGGTCTCGCTCGTTCGGCCTGCCCAATCTCGAAGACTCCAACCAGGGTATTCTGTCCGGCAACGGCGCCTTCACAGTCAATGAGTACAATGTCGCGGCAGCCGACGGCACGCTGGGACAAATCAAGGTCGCCAATCCCGCCCTTCAGCCCGAGGTCTCGGACAACTGGGACTTCCAGACCTCGTACTACACCGACAATGGCGGAAAGCTCTCGATCGATTACTACACAAAGTCGGTCACAAATCAGGTTGAGAGCTTCACGACCTACTCCAACGACCCGATGTTCGCGACCATCATGAATGCGATCGGACTCGATCCGACTGCCTATCAGGATTGGACCGTCGTGACCTCGGCGAACAGCCCGACGAAGCAGAAGACCAGCGGCGTGGAAGCCTCCGCCCAACAGAACTTCAGTTTCCTCGGCGGCTGGGGACGCCACTTCCAGGCCTTCGCCTCCTACACGGTGAATAGCCTGGGCACGCCCTCCGCACCCACGCCTCAGGTTGTTACCACTCCAGACGGCACCAAGGTCACGATCACCCCTTCTGTCAGCACCATCACTCTCCGCGCTAATCACTTCGGAAGTGCCGGCCTGCAGTTCGCAACCGACCACTTCTCGGCCCAGATCCGCGGCACCTACCGCAATCGAAATGAGATCCAGCGGGCGACTGACCCGACCAATGGCGACGTCATCCGTCAGATCCAGCCCGCCGAAACCCGCATCGATGTGGAAGCCGAGTACCGCTTCAAGAAGCACTACACGGTCTTCATCAGCGGTCGCGACGTCTTCAACGCCGAGCGCAAGATCGTCCTTCAGGATGACCTGAACCTCCTCCCGGCTTACGCCAAGACCTACGACCTCCGCCGCTTCGGCGTGACCTGGACCGTCGGTCTCAACGCAACCTTCTGATCACTGCCAGATAGTTCCGTCTGCACCAGAGGCCCGGCGGACCACCCGTCCGGGCCTCTTTTTCGCCCCGAGTCATTCACGAATTCATTGCCCGAAAGAGTCTGAACCACAGAGACACGGAGGACACAGAGATCAGACGCCAGCAGTCACCGATCGGAGGTCAGACTTTGCCCCCACCGACTTCAGTCCTCCGATCTCCGACATCCGATTTCCGACTTCCGACCTCCGACCTCCGACCTCCGATCTCCGTCATCACGCCAACCATGTCTCCGCGCTCCGTCCTCCTCCTGTCCCTCCTGGCCTCCGCTGCAATCGCGACGAGTCTGCCCGCTCAGACCGTCCCGCCCGCCGCCTCCTCCACGTCGCAAGCCGCCGGCCCCGCGGAATTCCAGGTCAAGCGGGCGGAGAAGATCGCGAAGGACCTCCACCTCGGAGATGCCGCGAAGACCGCACGCGTCAGCAACATCATCGCCCGCCAATATTACGATCTCGGCCTCATCCAGGCCGCCTACGACGACGCGCTCAAATCCGCAAAGTCCGAGGACCACCACGACAAGAAGGCCTTCGCACACGCCAAAGCCGCCGCCCTCGCTGCCGAAAACGCCGCGACCGACAAGCTTCACGGCGCCTACCTCGCGCGCCTCGGCGCCGAACTCACGCCCGAACAGATCGACGCCGTCAAGGACGGCATGACTTACCACGTCGTTGAGGTCACCTACCGCGTCTATCAGGAGATGCTTCCCACGCTCACCCCCGAACAGAAGGCCCAGATCCACGCCTGGCTCGTCGAAGCCCGCGAACACGCCATGGACGCCGGCACCTCCAAGGCCAAGCACGCCTGGTTCGGCAAATACAAGGGCCGTATCAATATTTACCTGACAAAGCAGGGCTACGACCTGAAGGCCGCCGAACAGCGGCTGTTCTCCAAGCACAAGCACTGAGCCTCTCCCGCCCGCGCGCCTCCGCCCATGAGCCCCCGCCTCGTCACTTCCCTACTTTCGTTCTCGCTGCTCGCGATCGCGGGCGTCTCCGTCGCGCACGCACAGTATCCGTACGTCTCCGACGACATCAAGGCCGAGGCCCGCGATCTCCAGGCTGGCTGGACCCTCCACTCCGACCAGGCCTTCGCCAAGGCCATGCCCGAAATCCGCGCCTGGGAGGCGAAGGGGAAACCCTACATTCCCGGCGCCGCAAAGCCCTCCGACCTTCCCCAGGCGAAGATCCCCGCCTTCCCCGGCGCCTGGGGCGGCGGCATGTATTCATTCGGCGGACGCGGCGGCAGGGTCTTTGAGGTCACCAACCTCAATGACGACGGCCCCGGCTCCTTCCGCGCCGCCTGCGAGGCCGGCGGCCCGCGCATCGTCGTCTTCAACGTCGCCGGCATCATCCGCCTGAAGTCCCCCCTCTATATCCGCGCGCCCTACATCACCATCGCGGGCAACACCGCTCCCGGTGACGGCGTCTGCATCGCGGGCAACACCGTCGAGGTCAATACCCACGACGTCATCATCCGTTACATGCGCTTCCGCCGCGGCGCCACCTGGGTCGGCAACCGCGACGACGCCCTCGGCGGAAACCCGGTCGGCAACATCATCGTGGATCACGTCTCCGCCTCCTGGGGCCTCGACGAGAACCTCTCGATGTACCGCCACATGTACGCCCCGCCCGGCTCCTCTCGCGAGCTGAAGCTCCCGACGGTCAACATCACGATCCAGAACTCCATCTCCTCCGAGGGCCTGAACATCTACCACCACGCCTTCGGCTCCACCATCGGAGGCCACAACAGCACCTTCATTGACAACCTCTGGGCCTGCAACACCGGCCGCAACCCCAGCGTCGGCATGGACGGCGACTTCACCTTCGCCAACAACGTGCTCTTCAACTGGGTCCACCGCAGCGTCGACGGCGGCGACCAGAACAGCCGCTTCAACATCATCGCCAACACCTTCAAGCCCGGCCCCGCCACCCTCCACAGCGAGGTGCGTCACCGGCTCCTTAAGCCCGAGTCCGAACGCAGCCACACCGTGTTCGACCGCTTCGGCAAGGCCTACGTCGCGGGCAACGTCGTCACCGATGACCCCGCAGTCACCGCCAACAACTGGAACGGCGGCGTCCAGCCCGTTCCGCGCGTCGAGTCCCGCACCGCCGCCCTCGCCGCCATCCGGGTCGACACGCCCTGGCCTCACGCCCCCTTCCCGCTGATGTCCGCCGCCCGGTCCTACGCCTACGTCCTCGCGAATGCCGGCGACACGCTTCCGCACCGCGACGCCGTCGACACGCGCATCATCAACGACGTCCGCAACGGCACCGCCTCCGCGAAACCCGGCCCCGACATCGCCGCCTCGCTCAGCCACGTCCGCTATTCGACGAAAACCATCCAGGGCATCATCGCCCTCGTTCCCAAGGGCATCATCACCGATCCGTCCCAGGTCGGCGGATACCCCGTGTACAAGGGAACGCCCTACGTCGACAGCGACCACGACGGCATGCCCGACGCCTGGGAAATCGCCCACGGGCTCAACCCGCACGATCCGTCCGACGCGTCGCAGGATCTCAACGGCGACGGCTACACGAACATCGAGGACTACATCAACGGCCTCGACCCCCGCGCTCCCAAGGTCGACTGGACCGACCTCCGCAACAACGTCGATCCGCGCGCCATCCAGCCGCAGTCCTGATTGCTTCACGCTCTTTCCACTTTTGTCCGGGGCCCCACTAGGGGGGGGTTTGGGATGGCCGTCCGGGATGACGGCCATCCCTTCCCGGACAATTTCCTTCCCATTCCACCCGTCCCATCTAGATCGCCCAACGGAACCACCGAGCCCCCCTTTGGACCACAGAGGCCCCCCAACTAAGCACCGCCCTCCGACTTCCGCCCTCAGCGCTCAGCCCTCTGGCTTCTGACGCCTGACTTCTGTCCTCCGACCTCTGACCTCCGATTTCCGACCTCTGACTTCTGACTTCTGTCCTCTGACATGCGAATTTCCCGCCTACTGATTCCCGCCACCCTGGCCGCCCTGCTCGTCCCCGCCTTCGCCAGCCCGGCTGCTGCGGAGGCCAAACCCGCGTCGCCCTGGACGCTCTGGTTCACGCAGCCCGCCGCCAAATGGGACGACGCCCTGCCGGTCGGCAGCGGCCGGCTCGGTGCGATGGTCTTTGGACGCACCGCGGACGAGCGTATCCAATTTAACGAGGACACCCTCTGGACCGGGCATCCCCACGACTACGTGCGAAAGGGCTCCGCCGAGGCCCTGCCCGAGGTTCGCAAGCTGCTCGCCGAAGGCCACGTGCGCCAGGCCACCACGCTCGCCCGGGCCCGACTGCTCAGCGACCCCGTCCGGCAGAAGGCGTATCAGCCCTTTGGCGCCCTGCACCTCCATTTCCCCGGTATCGCCGCCGTGTCCTCTTACCGTCGGGAGCTCGACCTCGAGACTGCCGTCGCCCGAACGCAGTTCGATGCCAATGGCGTGACCTACACGCGCGACGTCTTCGCCAGCTACCCCGACAATGTCATCGTGGTCCACCTGTCCGCCAGCCGCCCGGGCAGCATCACTTTCGACCTCTCCCTCACGTCGCCGCAGAAGGATTCCTCCACCACCGCGGGCGGGGCCCAGCCGACGCTCACGCTCTCAGGCCGCGTCCAGCCCGATGGACTGCGCTTCCAGGCGCGCGCCCTCCTGATGACCAGCGGAGGCCAGGTGACGAGCGACGCCGCGTCCCTTCATGTCGCGGGAGCCGATTCCGCAACCATCCTGCTTGTGGCCGCCACGAGCTTCCGAAATTTCCAGGACATCTCCGCCGACCCCGTCGCCCGCTGCGCACGTTATCTCGCGGCGATCCCGACCGCCCGTCCCGAGTCGGCCGCCTACGCGTCGCTGCTCGCCCGCCACGTGGCGGATCACGAAGCCCTCTTCAACCGCGTCCACATCGACCTCGGCACCTCCCCGGCTGCGGCCCTCCCCACCGACGAGCGTGTGCGGCGCTTGAAATCCGAGGGCGGGCTCGACGCCGATCCCGCGCTCGCCGCGCTTTATTTCCAGTACGGACGCTACCTGCTCATCTCCAGCAGCCGCCCCGGTTCCCAGCCCGCCAATCTCCAGGGCATCTGGAACGAGCTCCTGAACCCGCCCTGGGAGTGCAAGTGGACGCTCAACATCAATGCGGAGATGAACTACTGGCCCGCGGAGGTCGCCAACCTCTCGGAGTGCACCCAGCCTCTCTTCGACCTGATCTCCGATCTCACGATCAGCGGCGCGCGCACCGCCCGCGAGGAATACCGTGCCCGTGGCTGGGTTGTGCACCACAACACCGACCTGTGGCGTGGCTCGGCGCCGATCAACAACATCGACGGGATCTGGCCCACCGGCGGCGCCTGGCTTTGCTACCACCTCTGGGAACACTGGCTGTTCACCCACGACAGACGCTTCCTCGCGAAGGAAGCCTACCCCGCCATGCGCGGCGCCTCCCTGTTTTTCGTCGATTCGCTCCAGCGCGACGCCCGCACCGGCTGGCTCGTGACCTCCCCGTCCTTCTCCCCTGAACAGGGCGGCCTCACCCGTGGCCCGACCATGGACAACCAGCTCATCCGTTCCCTCTGGGAGGACACCATCGCCGCCTCCCGAATCTTAGGGACAGACAAAAAATTCGCCGCCCAACTCGCCACCCTGCTTCCCCAGCTTCCCCCCAATCAGGTCGGCCGCTACGGCCAGCTGCAGGAATGGCTCACCGACATCGACCGGCCCAACAACAACCACCGGCACATGTCCCCCCTGTGGGCTCTGTACCCTGGCGCCGACATCACCCCCGCCGACCCGCGCATCTTCAACGCCGCCAAGGTTCTGCTCCGCTGGCGCGGCGACGGAAGCACCGGCTGGAGCTACGCCTGGCGCATGGGCCTGTGGGCCCGCGTGAACGACGGGGCCATGGCGTACCGCCAGCTCTCCCTCCTGCTCGAGCGCCGGACGCTGACCAACCTCTTCGACCTCTGCGGTCCCTTCCAGATTGACGGCAACTTCGGCGCCACTGCCGGCATCGCGGAAATGCTTCTGCAGAGCCAGCAACGCACGCCTGCCGGCGCCGTTCTCATCGACCTGCTCCCCGCTCTGCCTGCCGCCTGGCCCACCGGTTCGATCACCGGCCTGCGCGCTCGCGACGGTTTCGTCGTCGATCTCACTTGGTCGCACGGCCGGCTCGACCGCGTTCATCTCCTGTCCCTCCTCGGAGCCCCCTGCCGTCTCCGGATCGGCACGCGCTCCATCGACCTAACCACCCGCCAAAGCGAACACCTCACGTTCGACGGCAACCTCAACCCCATTCGCTGACAATTTCATGACCACACGCACCTCAACCCTCGCCCGACGACTGGCGCTCGCCGCCCTGGCGCTGCCCCTTTTCGCCCTTTCGCCCTTCGCGCACGCCCGCGAAAAATGGCCTCAACCCTCGGCTGCCGACCGTGCCAAGGCCGCCGCCATCCAGCAGCAGGAGGACGCCAACTGGAAGCGCATCGAACCCGAGGTCATGGCCTGGGCTGACAAAGGGAAACCCTACATTCCCGATGCCGGCATGCCCGGCGTCGATCTCCCGCAGGCGAAGATTCCCGCCTTCCCCGGCGCCGAGGGCGGCGGCATGTACTCATTTGGCGGACGCGGCGGCAAAGTGTACGTCGTAACCAACCTCAACGACAGCGGCCCCGGCTCCTTCCGCGAGGCCTGTCAGGCGGCGGGCCCCCGCATCGTCGTCTTCAACGTCGCCGGCATCATTCACCTGAAGACCCCCATCGCCATCCAGGCCCCCTATATCACGATCGCGGGCAACACCGCCCCGGGCGACGGCGTCTGCATCGCGGGTGCGACCACGGAAATCAACACCCACGACGTGGTGATCCGCTACATGCGTTTTCGCCGCGGTGCGATGGACATCATGGACCGCGACGATGCGCTGGGCGGCAATCCGGTCGGTAACATCATAGTCGACCACGTCTCCGCGTCCTGGGGTCTCGACGAAAACCTGTCTCTCTACCGCCACATGATCACGATTCCGAGCGGTCAGGATAAGAAATTCCCCACCGTTCACATCACGATCCAGTGGTGCATCTCGTCGGAAGCCCTCGACACCTACCACCACGCCTTCGGCGGAACCCAGGGCGGACGGTATTCATCCATCCACCACAATCTCTTCGCGTGCAATACGGCCCGCAACCCCTCCGTCGGCTGGGGCGACCAGGTGGATATCCGCAACAACGTTCTCTTCAACTGGAGAGTCCGAACGATCGATGGCGGCGACGCCACTTCGCTGGTCAACGTCGTGAACAACTATTTCAAGCCCGGCCCCGACACTCCGAACGGCGAGATTCGCCACCGGGTGGCTCGGCCCGACGCGCTGCGTGACTTCCACGAGAGCAATCATCCCGGACAGTGGTATATCGCGGGCAACTACGTGGTGGGCGACCCCAAGGTCAGCGCAGACAATTGGGACGGAGGCGTCTACCTAGACGCGCCGCCGATGAAGCATGGCAAAGGAATCAAGGATCCCAAGGCGGCCATCGCCGCCTACATCGCCCGCGGCCGCAACGCCAAGCCCTTCCCCGCTCCCGCAATTGACCAGCAGTCGGCCCAGGAAGCCTACAAGCTCGTGCTAGCCAATGCCGGCGACACCCTTCCCCGCCGCGATGCGGTCGACAATCGCATCATCGAGGAAGTCCGCACCGGGAAAGTGACCTACAAGAAGGGCATCATCACCAACATCACCCAGGTGGGCGGATATCCCGACTATCGCGGCACCCCGCGCACGGATCTGGGGCCTGATGGCATTCCCCTGTCCTGGAAGAAAAAATACGGGCTCGACGTCAACGACCCGAACCTGGCCGACAAGGATCTCATGGGTGACGGCTACACCGTGATCGAGAAGTACCTCTGGGGCCTCAATCCCACCCAGAAGATCGACTGGAGCCACCCGCCCGTCGGCCATCCCGCCTCCTGACTTTTTCATCGGAGTTATCTCCCCCTCAAGGCGCGCCGCCCCCGGCGCGCCTTTTTTTCATGGGAAAGGCCGATCTCTCCAGCCTTCGGGGGACAGCCGATATTCAACTTGGAAAACGCTGTTAACAGGAGGAAACGAAGCTAACAAAGACGGCCGAGCCAAGCGATGACACGCCCCCCTCGCAGAGATGCGCACGGCACGGATCAAGCCTAACGCGGAACTTTTTCCATAGGGACAGGCCAAAAATCCCCACCAACAGGGACAGGCTGATTTCCCGGGATGCGCCGCATCATTGTCTCCGATTTCTCTTCGGGCCGATCATCGGAACCCTCGGCGTGTCCATTTTCGCCCAGGCGGCCTTCTTGTGCGGCCCAATCTCTGGTTCCGAGCGAAGCTCCGCCCTTCTCCCTCTCCTAATCCCACCATCCTAGCCCCACAGATTGCTACGCATTCGCGAGAGCACGTGTAAGTCGCCCCAATCGGTAATCGGCGCCAGGGGGTAGGCCCGCCGATTGGTTCTCCCGTCTATCTTCAGCGCCGTTCTCTCCACATACTCCTTGCTCCCCAAAATCACCCCGTCGGTAAAGTAGCGTATCCGGCACTTCAAGACCTCCGCCAAGGGCAACTTGCCTCCCGTCCTCAGCACTTCCTCGAACAGTTCCGGCGTCGCCTGAGCCTTGCCCTCCCGCGCCTCACTGAGCATCGCGATCAGCAGACACCTATAACCTGCCATTCCCTCCGACCAGCTTCCTCCCACCACCTGCTGCAGGCCCCTGCGGGCCTTCTGATTTCCAGCAACCGCTTCTGCATACCCACAAAAACGGTAGTCCTTCGAATCCTTGATGATCCCTGCCCGCAACGCGTTCCCGTCGATATACGCCGCCATCTTTCGCAAGGCGTCTCCAGTCTGCACAAGGGTGCTCTTGAAGCGTTCCGACCACAGAGTCCCATACCGCTTGTGCGTCTGGTTGTACCAGATGCTGAAACGCATCTTCAGCAGCTTGTTGAACTGCGATACGTCGAACATCTGCCGCAGCTGCTTCTCCCGCCACGCGCGAGCCAGATCCCCGTTCTTCGCCATGTCCGCCTCCACTGCTTTCAAGGCAATCTCCTGGGCCGGTTTGAGCCGGGGATACAGGGCCCGGTAACGACCCAGCAATTCCCGATCCGCCACCTCTCGGCGCCGCGGCACCCGCACCAACACGTGGTAGTGATTCGACATCACCACATAGGTCACGATCTCCAACCCGCAGTACTCCGCCAGTTTCCACACCTGCGACCTCAACACCTCCTTCTCCCGCTCCCCAAACAGCCACTCCCCTCCCGCTGTCCGGCTGATGCAATGATAGTATGCCTCCTCCTCCGACGCATTCAGCTTCAGCCTTCGCCGTCTCATTAATTCATTTTTACTTTTTTAAGAAATAGATCAATGTTTTTTACCTTTATTTCGGCCTGTCCCTGTTCGGGAAGAGCCTGGCTCATCACGACCGAAATCTGGCCGCTCGGATTAGCCTGTCAATAATCCTAAAATCAGCAGTTGGGCGGTGTGACTGACACGGAACTTGCTTGAGGGAAGCCCCATGGACGCAGTTCTACGAGGAGAAGAACTTCACCCAGCGGGTGAAGGAGAGTTCACGTTTCCGACAGCGGGAGGA